>Ga0099824_1007216_pt1 | contig 14845 bp, 1 predicted proteins | sample SiratrowhiteBW_FD_76837 | JGI IMG/M metagenome (GOLD analysis project Ga0099824, IMG submission 76837) | Root nodule microbial communities of legume samples collected from California, USA - Siratro white BW | ecosystem: Host-associated > Plants > Roots > Nodule | place: USA: California...
TATATATATATATATATACATTGTTTTTGTCAGAGTTTGGAAAGGGTTTCGGATGATTGCTTGTCTTGCTATAATCTTTGGGTTAGAGTGTTCAGTTTTTTATTCTTGTTTTCATCAATGGAGTGGTGCCTACAAAAGGTTCTTCGTTGTTAAAGTATTCAGATGTCAAAACTCTTATAAGTGAGAATAAACATGTATATTTTACTTGGGACTCCTTGCTTATTTATAGAGGTTAGTGGTATGGTTTTGATGGAGTCAAATTTGACAACAAATAGTATTTAATCTTTATTGGTTATTTTTGGTAGTGGGTTTTGTATTGGTCGAGCCCTTGTAGTGATCACATATTGGTCTGAGTGACTCTTTGGCCGAACGATTCTTAGCACTTCCTGTACACTAGCCCACCAAGCTCGAGAGGCTATGACATTAGAGATGATCTTGCTAACAAGTTGATACACAAGTGTGACTTTGTTTAATAGAGGGTTTGGTTGTGTTTGAAAGAAAATTTTGCACTTTCTTTAGTTTTGTTCTCAAATTGTAGGCCAAGATGTCCTCGACTCCTCTCGTATATTGACTCCAAGCTCGAGGTTTGAAAAGGGATTAGGGGGCTAACATAAGTTTTCTTAGGGATCTATGGTAGTGGGATCTGACGGTTGGGAAACAAGGGGTCGTGATAAGGGTGCCCTCTCTTGTTGGGACCACGTGTATTGTAGTTGATTGATACCCAACGTCCAAGAAGTTCAATAACGACTAGGTATAGAGCATTTGTTCATCAAGGTAATCATGCCCTTTCTATCTAGTTTTTCTAATTTTGCAGGTAGTGTCTCTTTGGGGGATTTTGGGAGTCAATTGGCATGATAGGGGGGACATCGGGTTTAGAGGCAAGTGTGCTCGGGGTAAACGAGTCTAATAGGGTCGTGAACCTAGTGGCAGAGATTGTCGAAAGTGATATTCTACGTAGAACGAGATATGAGTGGACGAGTCTTGATGTGACTCGCCAATTCTCCAAGTATAGGTGGTCGTCTATGGTTGAATTGCATGCGGTAAGCATGTCCATGCTTGCCAAGAATGTCGTGGAGGGCGAATTGACCTTGGAACATTGCGTAGCCAGATATAACGTGTTTCATTGTTAACACTTTTTGAGTTCAATAACTAGTGCACCAGTCGTTCATGTAGCCAGTAATAAATATATCATTCTCTCTCAAAGAACTTATGCAATACACAATAATTACAATTATAATAAAATTAGACCAAAGAACAATTCCATAGTTTATATGGGTTGTGGGAGAAAATAAATTATGCAAAACAAATTAAATACTTTTATAATTGTGTCAAATATGAGATGGCAGAATAAGGTTAATTTTGTAATAATATGAACATTGCTAGGGTTAGACTTTGCCATACCTCCCTCTCATGCACAAAAACAATTGCCCTCTTTTCCTAACTAATATCAATATCAACCCACAATAATACTCAAACCTTAATGTCTTAGGTGAATGAACCTAAGTTTTCCTATTAACCATCAATCTTTTGATCAATTATATAAAAAAAGACTTGCTTTAGTTACAAGGGTTTAAGACAATAAATGAATCATGCTCTATGTCTAGATGTAGGCTTTATTAGGTGTTCCAATTCACATCTTGATTACTAACAATATTTCTAAATACTTTTAGAATCAAAGTGTCAAGTCATGACCCAACACAACAAACATTAAGCGCAAAATTGAAATACTGATATTGAAAGAAAAAGACATATACATAAACACAATATTGATTTCATGAGTGTTTGGTAGGTTACACCTTACCCCAACAACAATGCTTTTAGTTCCTCATAGATGTGAGAACCCTAAACTTACAAGATGAACAGTAAAAGAAGAAGATTACAAAAAAAACCCTAAAGTTATCGCCCAAGGCTGAATCTTTTTCTCCTTTGGCTTTGTGTGTCTAAACCCTACCACATACACTCAATAAATAGATTTTTGGAATGACGTTCGCACCCGAATGAACTTAAGTGGCATCGGGCTCGACTCTCTTTTGTAAGGCCCAGGATCCAACTTGCGCCCAGGGCAACTAAAGTAATCAATTTATTAATAAAAATCTCATAAAATAAGGAAATAAGTAGGGTTCAATTTTATAGAGTTGATTTCATGGTAAAAATATGATAAAAATATATGTTATCAGCCATGACCCAGAAGGTCATGGTAAAGTTTTCTTTTATATGTATGTGTGTCTCTTTACAGATTCTCATGTACGACTACATTTCAACGAGTTTACCATGGTGTGTTTTGTACCTTGAATGCGATGCGCATATAACTTCACCCCAGTCATCTTGTCTTATTTTATTAGTTGGTATCTTTTCCGAAAGACCTATAAAATTGTTAAAACTAATGTATAAGTGCCCATTGAGGCTCAAAGAAATTGTTATAAATTAGATAATTTCTATACTACTTAAGACTTTTAATTATTATTTCATATGCATAGGTTTGCCTCGTATGCATAATTATGCCTCATTTACTATTGAATCTCACTTTTAAATTTCCAGGATGACTACAAAAAACATTTTCACCATACTCATCACAAGACATATCAAAGGATCACGTTAGTCATCCATCTAATGATAACATCTATATGTTTTCATTTGAATGGACAAAAGAGAATGAGTTTATGGCCTTGGATAAAAATGTGAAAAATGAAAACTTTCTTCTTCTTCATGTTCTTTAATGTCATCACATAAGGTAAATTTGAATAAATGATGCACCTTGTATCCAAGTTATCTAAATAAAATAAGAGGTTAAAGGATATGCTAATTGTTAAAAAAGAAAAGTTTTATTACTTTAAAAAGCAAATAACACAATTTGTGCTAAATTTTTCACTTAGTCACCCCCTCAGTACTACCTTCTATGGTTCAAATAAGATCTCTTTATCATGTAAAAGAACAACATAATAATGATCACTCTAACGATGAATTTTTTATATATTTATTCCCTTATAATATTATTATAATTGTATTTCGATAAATATTAATTATTCCATACAAAAACAATTCATATGCATGTAAAATATTGTTATGATTGTAATTTATTTCATTTTAATATTGATTAACAATTTGCTTCATTTTACATTATAAAAAATACTAGTTTTAGCGTGGGCCAAAAACCCACGCAAAGATACAAAAGCCCAATTAGCTATTGAGTCGATAAAGCGTATTCTAGGCAATGAACGCTAAAACCTTGAAAGTAACTTGAAATAGGCCATGAACTGGACAAAAATAGTTGTGGCTTTGTATGGGTCTGACCCACACAAAAATGGAAGAAGCCCCCCGCTCATGATATAAAAAAATATTATTATTATTATTATCACTAGACATAATCCTTAACCATCAAATAATAAGAGTTTTTTAGTCATGTTACAATTATTATTATACTTATTAATTCAATATACTTAACCATCACACCATGTTGCTTACAATTAATTAATTATAAATAATATTTTGGTGTTTGGGTCTGTCCCCGCTTGTTTTTTTTATTTTTTTTACGTTTTGCATGGGTCCAGCGAGCACTACATATAATTAAATTTTTATAATTTTTTTTTGCATTATGCATGTGTCTAGCCCACACATAATGCATTTATTTTCTATTTTATTTTATTTTCATTATGTATGGGTCTAGCCCATGCATATTCTTTTTATTTTATTTCTTTTATTTTTTTCGCTTTCTATGTGGGTCTAGCCCACACATACTCTATTTTATATTTTTTTCCATTATTCGTGGGTCCAACCCACACATATTTTGCTACACCACTATGTGATTTTTTATTTCTTTTATATTTTTTTACGAGTTGTGTGGGTCTAGCCCTCGTAAACTGAATTTATTTTTTATTTGAAACTTCTTTTTTTCATATGTGTGGGTTTCTGTGTGGTAGAGTGGGTTTGGCCCACGCTTCTTCCGTGGGTCACACAGCCCACACATCTTTTGATAGCTAATTGCTTGTTTTCATATAGTGCTAATATTGATGAGTAAGCATATGTATTATTTGCTTAAGCTATTTTAATAACTCGCTTAAGTGACTTATATCCCATGATTAAACCAACTTAATGCTATGCTTAAATGATTATAAAAACAAATGTTCCTGTTAGTGTAAAATATTCACTGCAAATGAAGGAACTTCGTGCATTTGCTTAAAGCACTTTAACTAAGCTCAAAGCAACGTAGATCTAATGTCCCACTTGAAGCACTTTATAGTTGTCTTGAATAACAACCACATGATTTTTACTAAAATGTTATGATGAGTACATGAAGGGGTCAAATACAAATTTAGAATTTTTATACTTTTTATTTCTTTCCTTGTAATTTGGATTTGATATTTTGTAATTTTTATATTGGACCATGAAAACAATATTGTCCAAGTTCAAGAGGGAAGTGAATTGATTTTTTTTTTTTTTTTGTAAATGTAGAAACTAAAAATGATTATTTCTATGAAATCAATTAACTGAAGAATTTAAAATGTATTAGACGATTAAGATGTATGTTAGATGATTAGGATGTATATTAAACGATGAAGGTATATTAGATGATAAAAGTATACAAAAGAATTGAATTTAAATTCAAACAAATAAAACAATCAATTAATTTGTTATCACTATGTATTATCAAAACTGTAGAAAAACAATTAAGTCCAATATGCAGTAAGATTTTATTTCAATTCAAGTAGTATTTTTTATAGCGCTTATACTAGGTAATTAGATTAAGAGTAAAGAGAAATGCAAACACAAATTTATATTGATTCACTCTTTTTCAATAACTACATCCAATTTCTTTGTGACACCAATAAATATTCCACTAAAACCAAATGTTTAAACATTACAATTACACAAGAGATACCAATAAATCATTTTTTCACCCCACGAGAACCTACTACACCTATATAACTAGAAACCCTATCTAATTACAAATATGAAAACCTGAAAGAACAAAAAATAATTATGGAACCATGTACTCTGAAATCAAATGAAACTACAAGTTCAAGAGATATTAGAAAAACTCTCTACACATAACAAATGATAAAAAACTTAGTAAGCTCAACCAATGATCCGTGAAAAGTTCAAGAAATCCTCCAAGATTGACTCTTGCTTTCAGAAATTGTAAGTGCACTGAAAAACTCTTTTATTTCTTAAAACAATTTTAAAAAATGATATCTCGAAACTGAGAAGGACAATTATTTATGAAATTTGTATAGTATCTGTTTCAATCGATTAAAACTTCAACTAAATCGATGAGTTTTACATGAAATTAATTGATAATATTTAACATTCAACATTCAACCTATTAAAAACTTCCTTGTGTTTTTTTAGATCAAACACATATAGTAAAGGATAAACTACCTAATACACATACTAATAAACAAGTATTCACAATCTTCAACTTGAGTTGGATTCATCAAATATCAACCAACTACAATTGCATTAACCGACCATGTATTTGTTTTCTATAAATTTTTATAATTAAAGATCTTTTAGAAATTGGTTTCCATTAGTTTTTCTTAGAAGGCTTACTGGATGAGCCTATTTAGTGAATGGAAGTATTAGGTCCATAGTATAAAAGACTTTTTATAGATTCTTACAAGATATATTTTGTTAAATTGAAATGTTAATTAGTTTTGTGAGAGAAATTATCTCTAAGTTTGTTAATATAATTTGTTAATTCTTATGTTTTAATTTTCAATTTAATAATGAATCTTTTTTAACTTACAATCTTGATTGTGGTGTCTTTGCCTTGTTAATTTTGATTATGGTGTTTTCTTCATCTTTTGAGATTTCTTTCTGCATATTCTATTTTCTTAATCATTATGTGAAAAAAATTGTTGAAATGGATCCATTCTTCTCAATACGAGATTAGATCTTTGTGATGTTAGAGTTTCATTTCAAATGATCAAACCTTCAAACTTATATTCCAAATAATCAAACTTTCAAACTTATGTTAAATAAGATGTCAAACAGTTACTTAAAATACTAATCATACTACTCTAAGTGAGACTAATTTATTTTCCTACTTCAACTAATATGTATTCATAAAAAAGGATCATTTAAGGTCAATATATATATATATATATATATATATATATATATATATAAACATGTCACACAATCAGTGTAAACTTAATATATAGTCAAATTTACTCACTTGTGGCGTAACAAGTAACTATCACTTGCACTATTTATTTTCTTATACAGGAAAATAATTTTTGTTTTAGCAGAAGATAAAAGATCTCTTACTTAATAAAAAATTAAATATTTTCATCGTCTTCTTTTTCACTTAAGTAAATATCGTCTTTTAATAAAAATAATTATTTTGTCATTATTTCTGTTTTCAGAAAAATGAAAATTTAATATATTTCATAAAATTATTACACAACCAAAAATTATTGATTATAACTCTCTTATCAAGTTTTAGACATAAAATAATGTTGTTCTTCAATCAACTAGTATGTCTACTCATCAAAATACTTAAAATATATAGTTATTCCACACTTAAAACAAATCAAAATCACAATTAAGTGATATAATTATGTTATTTCTAAATCATTATACGTTTCTACTACCATATATAGAACTTATTTACTATAATCAATACAACTTAACCTGATCACGTCAAAACTAATGCAAATATAATGTTCATTATTAATTCAATCCATCCAAGTATATTTAGTACAATTTTAATCAATTCAATTACAATCATATTTCATACTCATAATAAAATATATTTATAATTCAAAATACTTTCTCACATATTATATTATACACTTTATGTTAAAGATGTCACATCAACTAGAAATAAGGTTAATTCATGATATTGAGAACAATCTTCATGTTGGTTTTGTAAAGTTAAATTAGACTTAAACTTACTTTCTAATATGATATCAGAGTCTATTTTAGTGAAGTTTGACGGGCCACCACCTACAAATATCTAGTCCTTACGCACAAGTTAAATAGTCTCGGTGTGAGGAGGTGTGTTTGAGATCCCACATTGATTAGAGATAAGGTCAATTCATAATAACATGTAAGTAAAGGCAAGGGGGTGTAGAAATAAGGCCAGTTCATGATAAAATATAAGTAAAGGCAATCATCACCTTACAAATTGGTTATGTAAGATTGAGTTAGACTTTCACACTTTTTAATGCTTTATAAAAAGATTTATCTAAAAATTTTAAAAATTTAACAAAGTCGTGATTTACTCTCTAAAAATGTTCCAGACTATAAACTTAAACTAACCGAGATAAGATAATATATAATAACAAAAAGAGTATATATACAAAAGTTAAAAAAAGAAAGAAATCCAATGTGTATAAAAACTTATAAAAAACAAAATTTTGTCTAATTTATATTGTTTTATTTAATTGAGTGTATAAAGATGTAATTTTATCGTGAAAGAGATAAAAATAAAATACCAAAATATAAGAAATAAAATAGAGAAAGAAAATTAAAGGGATAAGAAAAATAGAGTCATGATTAACAAATAAAGAAGAAGAAAAAAAAGAGAGAGAAAGTTAAGAATAAATGATTTAATTTTTAATTTATGGATAAATAATCTCCACCTCTTTTTCTCGTATAAATACACTACAAAATATTTAATGTTATTAATTTTGTTTGAAATTTGGAAGTGGTTGAGATAATTGAATACATGTTTAGTTTTTAGTATGTTACATGTATTTATTAAAATCAAATTAATGTTAATATGTAATTATAATATTGAAGGAATCACTAAAAATTTTAAATTTACAAAATAAGAAATAAAGAGTAAAATTTAAGATTAAGTACATATTAATAATATTGTAATGATAATTTATAATATAATATAACGTTAAACAAAACCACTAAAAACCACTAAATTTTAATTAGAAATTGATGGATAGTGACAAAAGACAGTAAATTAAAAGAAACATACGATTAACAAAAACAAGTACAGAGATAAAAAGGATAGATAATTAGATGATTAGGTGATTAATTCTTTTGTTAATTGTAAAACTAATGTGTTAAATATACATAATAAAGAGAGAAATTATAAAACATAAATAATGTCTAATTAAAAGGAATTATGAGAGTCAGATTCTACTTTTAACTTGTATAATTATACTTGTATATATCAAGGGAGAATGGTTGATGATATACTTTAGAAGCCATGTCTAAATATTGAACTCAAAAATAATATAAAAGAAATTAAGAAAATCTGTGGTCATCCTTCATTGACTCAATTAAGCATTGAATAGAATTGGAAAATCTGTAGCCACAGAAGAATGAAAGTGCCCTAACTTTTCTACTGCATCACATAATTGAAGTTTCAAATGGTGGACACATAAGGCATGAATGGATGGATGGATGCTAGGGTACAAATTTACACCGACCCATCATCTGTACCATATCAAAATCAAAATCACATTATCATAATTATATCATCTCACCTCGTGCAGGATCTTTGACCCAATTTTTCAAACTCCTTTACAAACTACAAATTACACTTTAACATTTGGTTCATGCCTATGTACCCGTCAACACCTTCAGACACGAAACATAAGAGACATCTGAATATCATAATGCCAACAAAAATGTGTAGTTTTTTTTATAATAAGTAGTGTTTATGTCTTATTACTAGTTTCAAATCTATTAGAACAAATTTAGTAAGTAGTTTTCATAAAATTTTAAATTCAAACTCTATTGTAATATATTATAAAAATGCTAATTTTTTTAGATATTATAGCATTTTTTCTATTAAACCGTCAATCTTATTTTCAAAATATTATTATTTCATCTAAGTAGTTTTTAAAAGTGTAAAAATACTTATTTAAGAGTTTGGTTGACAAAACTAAGGTAGTTTATAAACTTCTAATTTTCTAAACTTATAAGTTAGTTTATTTTATTAAAAGTGTTTGCGATATTGATAAACTAATTAGTAAATGTAAAATTAAATAAAAAATATATAACTATATAAACTTTAGTATATAAATGAAATTTATGTTCTTAAGTAAAAATATATTATTAAAGTAATTAATTTTTTTATTAAATATTTTAGCATTTCTATTTATTTTCTTAAAAGTTGTATAGTTCTTTTTATTTGAATGAATTGACGTAGTGAGTATTAATCAAATTTATTTTTTTATTTCTCAATTTGAGTTACTGTTACATTAATTTTTTTTTAAATTTTACTATGTACAATTTTCGTATAATATCATCATGTTTACTTTAATTTATAATTATTATTTTTATTTGAACTACATAAAAATTTAAAAAAAAAACAACAAATACTAAAAATGGTAAAATATTGTCTCTATATAATTTAAATAAATACTACCAGGTAAAAAAATTAATTAAAATATACAGGCTAGTAATAGAAAAAAAATTAATAGACCACAATAGAAACTAGCTATAATAGCTTGTTATAGATAGAATCTAGCTGTAATAACTTGTAGTTTATAAACTCGAAGTTCATAAAATAAGTTATTTTGAAATATTTATAAAAAATTTATATTGCTCAAATTAATTTACAAGTTAATCAAATAAGTTAATAACTTACACACTCTAAGTAGTCTTTAAAATATAAAAAATAATTCTAAATAATTTTTTAAATAATTAAAAAATTCTCTAAAGCAATCTTTGATCTTTATTAAAATATATTAATTTAATAATTAAAGTGATAAATATTCAATTTTTTTAATAACATCATTAAATATTTTAGATATTTCTTTCATAAATACTTAAGAAAAGGAGAATCTAGTAGTTTAAATATATGGGTGATTTATTCTTTTTCATTTGACAATTTAATCAAAAAGATATATTCCGATGATTTTTATGATGAATGTATCTAGTGATAGCCACATGGATATGGTACTATAATGTTGTTAGCAACTACCATGAACCTGTTTCATCAATAGAGGACCTGTTTTGGAGACAAAAGTTGCATATATGATAATTATACCCATCAGCATATTCTATAGAATGACGTTTTTTTCCCATTACTATTCATTTTTCCCATCATTCCAACTCAGACATAATGGCCTATAGTTTGTTTGTTTTTATTTCACAATATTCTCTTAAGAAACAATTTGTTTGAAACACAATCATAGACACTTGTATTAATAAAGATTCAGAACTTAATTCACCGTATACCGTGAAAAAATTAATCTATTCAAATTTGTATCAACAATAAAAAATAAATAAAAAAAATACTTAGAGTGTTTTAACACTTTTACAAATTTCATTACAGACACAGAACCTATGAAGCATAAATTCTGCATCAGGTAACAATCACTCGTAGTGGACCCAAAGAGACTTCCACAAAAATCATCCACTATAAACTCCTATCAGTCATCAACCTTCAAAGACATACATCATATGTTATCTACATTATCTGTTAGACTTTTACATGATAAGTAAAATAAAAAAACCAACGAACCATTATTATATTTAATGATATTCAACCTCAATGCTGCACTATTACTTGCAACGTGGACATATCTTTGACTTAATCAATAGTGTCTGGCTAATGCAATGGACCACATTTTGTTGGCTCCATAAATGAAGGTCTGAATGAATGCAATGAGAGCTTTGATGGGGTGGAAGATATTTTATCAAATACTAAATGCTACAAACTCATCCTCATAGCTTTGGTCAATGCCATCTAATAGAGTGTCGATATTCAACACCAACTCTTTAATTAATCCTCCATTCTTACTACATGTTAAACCATTGTAAAATAAAGTATATACTATATCAATGGCCAGTTCAATGTAAAATAAATATATTTTAAATTGATTACATCTTATATATTTACTTTTTTAGAAAAACATATTTACATTTTACATAAAATATTAATTGAAACTCTCACTTAGATTGACGACATCTACTTTAAATCATGAATTAGTATAAAATGTCTAAAAAAAGTAAAAAAAAAAAGAAAAAAAATAGTAAGTATAATAGTTATTAGCTAGGTAGACCAATAGACAAGTATTCCAATACTCAGTGTACAATTTGGTCAATAATTGAAGGCTATATCTTGTATGTGTGGTGTTGCCAAGAAAAACACTGCCAAGACCGGCACAAATATTCTTCTTCAGCTTCTTATTAAGTGATCTCATGGTGGAACATACATACGTTTAAAGGGCTAAAAATGTGAGAGTAAACGTGGTATGATTAAATAAGGTGTTGCATAGCATTGAGGGCAAATACCTCAATGACATAAACCCTACCCAAGCCCAAACCTGGAGAACAATGTATACCTTGCTGGCAATGCTAAGGAAGATAGAGACCGAAAGAGACTACTTCTATGGCTTATATAACAATAGTACAAGACTCTGCTTTGGACACACACCTTTTGGCCCCTCCCTCTATATTCAATACTCTGAGGCCACCTATCATCTACAAATTCCACTTTCTTCCTCTTGAAATTGATTCCTCAAGAAACCATACACATCAGTGCTTTGTACGTACTTTCCATAACCTTGACAGTGAAGTTACACTAGGGACTGACATGCAACAGTCTCCTTCACTACCTTGGATTGTTGTTAGCCTCACATCTTTCAACTTTCATAACATGTTAATCAATACCCTTCTTGTTAGGAGAAGTCGAAAAGATAGAAGGACAATGGCTATCTAAGATTTGTATTACATTAAGTTATACTCCATTACAACAAAGTTAAGAGGGAATAAGAGTACCGAACTAGGTTTAAACAACAACAAGAATACACGAAAGTCTATAGAGAGTTGAATACCTATAAATATTACATAATTTAACATATTTAACTCTACTGCTGTCTTTGAAAATTTGTTTAGGGTTTAGGGTTTACCTAAATTTGAATACCCTAAAATTACTGAGTACTACTGTCAATTATACATATTTAATAAAAAGAACGAATAACATGTGATTATATGTTGATTAAGGATTGATGAATACCATGATAGTTTTGTTGTCCCCTAGGTGCTGATATGAGTCTACGTTCATTAATGATAGAGATAGTAATCCAAAGTCAAAATCAGAAAGACTATACGTAATTCTTAAACCAGTGATTTAGGATGCGTGTCAAATGGTGGCTCCTTTGGCATTGGTAAGAAATGAAGGAGTAACAGAGAAAGGGCATAAGATTGATGGGTATACAACAAAGTGATGAGTACTACGAATCATGGGAGACATGAAAGAGAGGAATGCATGCAGCATCTTTAACAAGAATCGTTGAATGTCAAGTCAGAAAAGAAAAGAGATAAGAAAAGTGAAGTAGACAGCAGAATAAATGGCAGGGAAGGAATCAGTGTGTGTCAGTAATAACCTTCGAGGCTTCCACTTTCAGATTCCAATTCTGTAACTGTGAGATGCCAATCCGATAAAGCGGGGCACGTTGGAAATTTGGGTGTGTTAAATTTAGAAAGATGCCACTTATTTTAAAATAGCGATATAGTTTTTCTGAGGTCGAAATTTATCTAACACTCTTGTACGGAGGAAATAAATAAAGTAAATAAAATAAGAGAGAAATAGAAAAGAGAAAAATCTATAGATACTTTTTATTGTTTGGTTTGATAAAAAAGAAAAAGAATTGAAAGAAAAATGCTACAAAAGATGCTTTATCGTAAATAATTTATAAGATAACATTTTTAATAAGGAAACAATTAAGATTAGTTATGTTAAAATAATAAGATTTTACATCACAAACAACAAAACAGTATTGTTTAATGCTCTTAACTATAGAAAATATAAAGAACAAAACAAAATATATAAAGTTATAAAAGAAACTAATAACTTTTATATTGTTAAAATTATTGTTAAAAGCATAATTTGAAAGAAATTATATTAAGGTATTGACATGGCTTATGAAGTACTTTCTTTACTGGTGAACTCAAACTTCTATTCCACTCCATTTAAATTTGGGTTAACTTAGTTTGAATTTGAACATAAATTATAGACATTGATTTTATAAAATAAACTAGCAATACAAGTGTACTTACTAAAGTCTTAGAAAAAAAGTTATGCTCACTGTCTTGGATGTATGACTTTGTCTAGTATTAAACATTGAATTACGTAAGTTAATTATATAATTTAAGAAAAAATATTGTTGGCTAGCTTACTAGGTTAGATGAAGAAGGGTTGAAAGTTTATTTGTTTTTACATAACTTTTTTAGGATTTACTATCCTTTCGTCTTTTTTTTTTGGGTTTTCAGTTCCTAATTAAATTTTTAACTAATTTTAGTCCATGAATTTTCATTCATTAATAATTTTGTTCTTATATCGGTATGTAACAACGTTAACTAATCATATAAAAATAATAATAATGTTATACTGACTTGTCTTATCTTTAGGCATCTGACATGTACCATTAAAATATGTAATTTTTAAAACTGTGTTTTGATGAAAAATTGTTTATTTTATGCTCATGAAAAAACGGAAATGATTTTCCATTTAGTAAGTGGCCCTAGTAGACAAGAAAAACTTTCCTTTTTTAGGGACATTTTCATTAAATAAAAAATAACACCAACATCTTGGGGGTCTGAAAAGCAATGAGGGGAGTGCCAATAGCTGGCCCAGGAGCAAGTAGGGCTGATCTATATCAGTCTCCTGATCTACAATAATTATTCAGAGTCAGGATAATCATGAAAAAGAAAACAGCAAAAAGTATACAGACACTCATAACAATTATATAAAAAAAGTATACTAACATCTATTCGCTTGCATCATTTAATTATAGTTCGTTCTATTTATGTTTATCAAACGTTACTCTTTCTTAAGTTTTTGGTGAAAACAAACGTTACTGATTCTAAATTTTTTGGTCAAAAATACACGTTACTGTTTCTAAACTTTATCTCAGAAAAAACAATGGAAACCAAACCTCCGAAACCTTCGAAATTAACTAGCTAACGATTGCCTGCAGTCACGGATCTTACATTCAAAATATAATCCGTTTTTTTTTTCGTATTGTATTTACTTAAGTAATATATGAAAAAAATTAAGTACAGGGACTTTATGTGTTTTTGACTGCAAGGAATCCATTCCTTTAATCATGGAAAAAAGGAAAAAGATAATTACGCACAACATACTATTAGCTTTAACACATGAAAAGACCAGCTAGTCTCAAAGCAATTAAGTTTTATGTTTTAGACGTTTTTTTTGTAAATAGGTTTATCTATATGTTTTTCTTTTTTAGAGTTTCTGTTTTAGAATTATTTTTTTACCGTTGGCACTATATATATATATATATATATATATGAGTGTATAATGTTGAACTTTTGTATTTTTTTTCATAATAATACATATGTATTGCTTTTTTTCTTTCTTTGAATAGTTTGTCTTTTTTTCTGACTTTTTCCTTTGTTGTGTTTCAGTTCAATATATATAAAGAATTTTTATCTTTTCACTTTGACTTTTTCTTTTGCTGTGATTTCATTCAATACAAAAAACAAGGGGTTGAATATTATGTTATTATTCTTTATACAAAGGTGAATACCATTTTGATATGATACCAGGGCTCTTCTTAAGAAGAGTTTAAGAATAGCTCTCTTGCGTACTATGAAACCTTGTTTGTATGTTCTTCTCGTCCGTTTGTGCTGATTCTTGGATCTCATTATCGGTCTCCACCTGTACATATATCCCCCTAAAATCTCACGACTAGCCTTAGTTCACCTGTTCATGATGCCAATAACTATCATTTTTGGAGCAGATTTATTGATAGGTACCTGCAGTGGAAACAATACAATAGACTACCAACCAAACAATATGGAAGCTCCCTGAATGCAGTCAATCAACCAAATAATATCCAATACGCAATCAAAAACAGCAGAGAAAACAACACCAATATTTAACGTGGGAAAAACCTCTCAA
>Ga0099824_1007217_pt1 | contig 14845 bp, 5 predicted proteins | sample SiratrowhiteBW_FD_76837 | JGI IMG/M metagenome (GOLD analysis project Ga0099824, IMG submission 76837) | Root nodule microbial communities of legume samples collected from California, USA - Siratro white BW | ecosystem: Host-associated > Plants > Roots > Nodule | place: USA: California...
CCAAAGGGCACAAAAAAGTGACAAACCATTGTATTACTCCCCAAATGCCTTACTTGGGAAAACAAAATAAAGACCCCAAAAAAGAAGAAAAAATTGTAAAAAAAAAAAAAAAAGAAAACAAAGGTTATAAGTGACAATAATTGATTTGAAACAAGCAAAGTGGTAAAAGTTGGTGATGAGTCCCTCACTGGAGAATCTGTGAAAATTCCAAATTCCGTAGTGTCAGATTTCAAAGAGGGATTCTTTGTCGCTCTCTCACAAAAGGGTGATTGATGAAGTTATTTGTTCACGAGCCTGACCTTGACTCCACCTGTGATCTTTTTTTCAATAAGAAGATGGATTCAAAAATCAATTTTCAAATAAAATTAATTCAGAACTGATTTTCAATAATAAAATATTAGGTTGAGATATTTAACTAAAATATAAACTGAATTAATTCCGAACTGATTTTCACAATTTAGTCTTTATATTTTATAAAATCCGATTTTCAATTCATTTTTCTCAACTATTTTAATTCCTTGTTTTTTAATTATTTATAATTGTATTTAATAAAATTCATGATTTTTGTTAATTCATTTTTTTGGGATTTTTAATTCCTTATTTTTTAATTATTTATAATAGTATCTACTTTTATTTTAAATTAGATCATGTAAATGAAAGAAAGATTTTTAAGTGTATTAAATTATTTTATTAACTTTTTATAAATTGTGAAATATTTGTGTACTTGTTTAAGAGATGCACTTGATATCATTATGTTTCTTTTTATTCTTCAAAATAGAAGAGAGAAAAAAAAATACTTAAAGGGCTAAAAGAACAATGATAATTTTACCTAAAAAAAATATAAATCTTGAATATAGTTTTTACATTTTAATTAATTAATCTATATTAATTAGTGTTCAAACTGTCATATCACATGCATTTAATTATTCCCAGATATTAAGGGTAACAGTTAATACGTTTTAAAATAAAATCAATAAATTTATGAATAATTAAAATTAATGATATTATTAAGATAATATAAGAGGTTAATACTTATTTAAAAACTAAAAGTAATAAATATTCTTTTACATAAAAACATAAAGAATGTGAGTAGATATTTTAAATCAAAAAATGTACAAATATCATCTATAATTTTAGGAATGTCATCTAAGATAAGAATAAAAGTTAAACTAAATATAATGACATAAATTAACATTTCATCATAATTAACCAAAACTTAAACTCTGAACTACTTAATTAAGAGATATAAATTAAGACAACTTTTACCTACCAATGTTAATAAATTAATACCTATACATCAGATATTTCAATCTCTCTAATCTATATCTAAAACCAAACCAGGTATTCACCAATCAAATATAGTAATGATTTTTAACTTCTATTTCCTTCTTTCTCTATTTTCATGAATTCAAAAAATCCACTAGATTAATGCTTTACACATCTTCTTAGAAAAAAAAAATTGATTTTTAAATGATCAAGCACTTTTCAAGTTTTTGCTTTTTCTTATGTTAAATGTAACTCACTTCAAGATTTGGTTCAATCATCTCCTTACAAAAATTTGGTTCAATCAAAAAGTTTTCAAGAAAATCACGAAATCAAAGGAGGAGATAGAGGATGTTTGATATCTATGCTTTTCTCTTTTTAAGCATTCTATGATGCTTTGTTTCTGCTGTAATGCTTTTATCTAACACAATCATTTCAAAACTGTAACAAAGGTTCAATTCAATGATTCTCTTTACCCTATTAGGAGGTTGCATTCATTTCCTTCATTATGCTCAACTTCTTTTATAAAACCTTTACTTATCTTATTTCCTTTCTTTCCTACTCAATCTCTCCTTATTGTAAACTTTGTTACATAAATAAGTATTTAAGATTCTATATACTGCATTTATCCAAATTATGGTGAAAAATACAACTTCAGTGCAATATTTCCATCAAACAAAACATACTAATAAATAGAACACCAACAAGCAACCATGTTCATGCAAGAGCAATCATGAAAGGCTCTAGATAATGTAAAGTAAATGCTGATCTAGATCAGTTGTTGTACACTCTTTGCATTTCCCAAAACACACTCCATTCTTATATTCCAAGCAATGCACTCAGCATCTCATTCCAAATATCAGGCACACCAGGGAGGCACCAATGGCTGCAATCAGAAGAAAGGCCTTTTCCTTGTTTCTGCCTCTCATCTTGGCCTATTGCCCTCATAAACACTGAAGGGTGTCCATCTCTGCGCAATTCTGTCATTGCTGTGATATCTTGCAGATATACTGGAAACCTCATTCTCTTCAGCACTCCTTGTAGCACCATCAGAGGTTCAGGAACATGTAGGTGGCTGAAAAATGGAAGAGGCTGCTTCTGATTGTAGCATTTCCAACCATTTTCTCTGCATGCAATGATGAAGAGTCAGTATATGTAACAAGAATCAAGAATGGTAATTGCATTCTAATAGGAGGACTAATTGATATGTAACAAAAATGGTAATAGTATATGTAACAAAAGTCTGATACTAATTGATAAGAACTTTGAGAGAACAAATACCACAAAAGTTAGTCATAGTAGTAGGACAATTTACTTTATAAACAACACTAGAAACTCATACTTCCAATTTGGAATTCAAGATAAAGATTATGTTTTAGGCAAAGATAATAGAAAACCATAGCCCTAGCATGGTCTGATACTAATTAAAAGAACATTGGAAAAACCACAACATGAAAGGTGGGTCATTATCATTATGGTTGAAAAGCTCAAAACAAGGCCTTGAAAACCTCACAGTAGAGTCTAATACTTCCAATTTGACACTAAAGTTCATACCTTACAATAGGGTCATACCAACTTTTTTTTTTCCTTCATTAGAAAAAAAGGAAAGTTTATAGAAATAGAAGTACCTGTTATGCCTAGATGACATGCTTCTAAAAATGACTTGGGTTCTCAGAGGGTCTAGATTTTGATCCACCCATCTTGCCCATGTGCTGAGTCCTTTTTCATAAGCAACCATTGCACTCATGTTTCTTATGAGATTATTTCCCTCCATGTAGTAATCCCACCTGGTATTATCATGACATAACTTACATATCTTAAAGAATTAGAACATGTTTGGAGATGGAAAAATTAGAGAATGAGAAATGCTTCTTACGAGCTGGTTTGATCAGAGTGAGTCCACCAATGTGCTGAATCAAATACAAGGATATCAACTCCTTTCCAATACCTTGCATTTTCTTCAATCAAATCCAAATGTACAATTCTCTTATTTTCTGAACCTTTCTTCACTTCTACCAAGAGGGGTGCCCAGAAAAACTCAATTGAAGTCTCAAAATCCTTCAGGTGAAGACTAAGTGGTCAATAATTTTCACAAAAGCAAAACAAAACATGTCATGATAAATATCTCACCATGGCATGGAAGGCCATTGCAGGTCCATTATAAGTCACCCTTTTCCTACCAGTTGGAATAACTCCTTGCACTAAGCAAACTAGAGATTCCCACTGGTTTCTTATTATTGAATCACCCACCAACATTATTCTCTTTCTTCTCATTCTTCCAAGGAACCTTAGTGCATCAAACCTGCACATGTCATCAAGAAGTTAGATTTTCATAAGCAGTAGTTTGTCCCTGACCAAGTATTGAACTCATTCTACAAACTTATTGCTTCACAAGACTGACATATCCATGTTAACTAAAAGGGGAGTAAGAATCAAAATTTGTTCCCATGTACAAAGAAAAAATTTGGATATTTCAAATAATATAAAAATTAGGACAAAACTTACCAACAACACTATAAGAAAGGTTGGTGTTGTTATCCAATAAATTTAAAGTTTGACTTCAATAATTTACAGTTTATTAAATGCATTTCATATTACTCCAAGAGGTTACTTATACATCTGTATGTTCATTATCTCCTAAAAACTAAGGTTAGTGTTTAAAAGACAGAATCTAAAACCAAAATTTGAAGCCTTTTCATACCAAAAGCATGAACAACCCTATATACCTTGGCAAGGTACAACCAGATGGCTTCCACTTCCACTTCTCATAATCAGAATCTGGCCTACCATTCTTCTGACAAGTAACTACAGAGCTTATATATGGACAATTAGAGTCATAGAGAGGGTAAGAGTCATCATAAACCCATTTTCCAAGTGAAAAGTCACATATCTTTCTAGAATCTCTGTTGCTCTGATCATCATCATCAGCTTGAACCAGAATGCCAACCTCATCCTCCGGGTCCAGCAGGCACAATGTGCAGTGGAGGAAGCACAGAAAGGTGGTACACAATAAGAAAGAGGAAAAGAAGTGGATCTTTGGTGTTGCCATGGAAGAAAGAACAAAACTTTGAGAGAGCATAGAGTTAAAGTGTAAAGGGTTTATGTAGATTGTAAGGAGGTAGTGTTTGGAGGTAAAGTGTTTGATCAAGGCATGACTTGCGGTGGTTTGAAGGTGTGGACCATGGAGGTGCATTCCTTGTAATTGGTATCTTCCATTCAATATAAGAAGAAAAAGTGTCATTTTTTTAACTATAATTTCCTTAAACATTTAATTTTGCATAGAGAGAAATTTGTAAACGTATCAACTATGTGATTCCTTGTACTTTAATGATTTAATTGGGAAGAAGTTTATCCTTTTTTGCCTTTCACCTATTGCTAACAGATCTTTGGAATTGAATAACTAGTTGTGTTTGGTTGAGACAGGTGGGCACGCGCATTTGTTATTGTCAGTGAAACATTTAAGTGATTTCACTGAATAATGGTCTTCTTTTCACCTTTTCCTTTACTAGGAAGCTATAATAAAATAATGTTATCTTTTTCACGTACGGAATTATAAATCAATGTAAAATATACGAGAATTATCTTATCTTTTTCTTTTTCTCTTATTTTAAGTTTTTCACACAGAAAGATACTATCTTTGTTTTTTCAAGAATTACAAACGTTATAAAGATTACACTAACTCTATACTCCATGATGAAGATGTGAAATGATCATTGTTGAAGATAAAATGAGTAAGTTGACGTATGGGGGGATTGTTGTGTCATGAAATTAACTTAGAATTTTCGGACTATTTATTGTTATGTAGGTGAAATCTTTAAGTTAAATATATTCTTAAATTCCGGTTAGAGGACTAATGAAGTTAAAGTAAGTATATATAAAAGATGATAGGAACTGTAATTATATTTTTGTGGAGTATATTCTATAATGATACTTGAACAACTTATTATCCATTCATAGGTTCATAATAACAAATTTTATTATTAATGTAGATCTAAACTTAATCTTATTAATCTTATTAATGCTTGAGTATGTTTGTTCTACAGATTAAATAATTAACTCAGATAATCTATTTCTCTCTTATCAGAAATGACTTTAAATCTATTTGTTTATGGTAATAGAATTCTTCTTGACATATAATACTATAGTCATCAAGTCAATTAATTCATATCATTAAATAAAAAAAAAACTATTATTAATAAGGAGACTCTTTCAAAGTTAAAATTTGATATTTTCAATTATAATATGATAACATGTTGAACAATTATGAAGATATTAATTTTGTATTTAATTCTAGATTTATTTATTTTTAATTTTGTTATGCTTAAGTGAGTAATTCATTTTATTTTATTTTTCATAATACTTTAGTTTAAATGTTAAGTTTCGTTTTGGTGAATTAAAAATGTTTTTAATCCTAAACATGTTCTTGAATTTGTTTGATTTGCAAGTAAAAACATTTTTGATTAATTAAAATTTTATTTTAATTTATTAATTTCATTCAAATGTTTTTAAATATGTTGCTCACACTATTCTAATTAAAAATCTTTAAGATTTTATCTAATAATTATTTTTTATTTACAAGTTTAAAAAAAAATCCAAACATGTTCCTTATATACATGCAAAGTACATTCATGAAAATATAAAAGACTTTGTTAGCTAGTAAATTTTATATATAAAAAAAAAGATTACTTATATTATATTATGAATTCCAATGTTTTTATTTTCTAATTTGCAGAATGCTATATTTGCTTCTACTTATCTTATATTTGATCAACTACTATATCAACCAAAGTTAAACTATCATGAGGAAGAAGATATACAAAGTTTTCTGCACATCTCATAGTATAAAAGAAAAGCATTTAACATCTACAAATAATACTTAATAGATATTAAACATCGAGTTTAATATTTGGATTAACTCTAAGTGACAATTTTAATAACAAAATTATTTAAGTATTTTTTATAATGTTAAATAATTAACATTTTAATTCTTAAATTGATCTATTTTAATAAAATTTAAATAATATTTGTAATATTTAAAACTACTTAATACATTTTTAACAATTTAAAATTATTTAAGTAGTTTTCTAGATTAATTAGATTGACCGTGAAATCATGGGTTAGTCCACCCTACAAATCTCAAAATTGGGTTTCAATTTGCCACTTACTGTGTTCCTCACTCCTTGAACCAAATCAAGTTTCAAGCTCTCACCTTTCTTCCTTTTTTTTCATAATTTTGAACTTGGTATAATATGAATGCAAATCATGTTTCTTATTGTTTCTTATCTGTTTCTATCTGTTTCTAAAATCTCAGTCCAACCATGTGAAGGAGAATATTGAAAACATTTTTTTTTTTTCTTATCAATTTGAATCCAGCCAAGGCACTGCATCTGTTGAATGTAGATGCAGAAGGATGAGAAGTGATAAAGGAAGCAGAGAAGGAGAAGGTTCAGTGGTGGTTGAAAAAGTGGGAGGCAGATCATCTGCGACAAGTTGTTTCTCCAGATATCCCCTCAGGTTCTTCATACCCAAAAAGGTTTTCTCTTTAATTTCACTAATCTTTGGTTCAAGAAAGGTTCTTTATATTAAAATATACTATAAACTGTCATCTAAATATGTTGGGCATGAATTTTGTATTAGTTATTTTAAAAATTATTTCAATTTTAGTTGGTTTATTATGCAAATATCTTTAACAGAATATGATCATCAATTTCTTATTTAAGGCTTTTGATTCAAGGATGATATCTGATTATTATTTGCCAGTGTAAGTTTTTTTTACAGGAGCATTATAAGTAACTCTTTTATATTATTGTGTAACTTTGACCTCGTTTAATTGAAGGTTTGAAAGTATTAAGAACTAAAAAATACATTTTCCCCTTTAAAAATCTTAGCTTGGAATGCTAAAATTTCTTTCACTGATTGCTTAGGTGGGTTCTTCCAAAACTGATGCTGTATGGGTTTATGCTCTCAATTATGGGGGAGGAATTGTATCTGTAAGTTTTGTATTTTTTTTGTTTCATTGTCTTGGTATTTTGTTTTTATTTGCATATGATGGTGGATTTGTGCTTACCTTGTGAGGTGTAGGGTGATCACATTTCATGTAAGTTTCGTGTGGGAGATTCTTGTACCATGGTGTTAACAACCCAAGGTTCCACCAAGGTTGACTAATTTCTTGTTTTCTCTTATTGATTGGCTTTTTTCTTTGTTTTTTGATCTATTTGAGCTGGCTTTTTGGCAGGGTGCTTATGATCATTGTTGAACTCTAGGAAAGAAAGAAACATTGAGCTAAAACTTTGTGTTTTTTGAGACAACACGAGTCTTTATTTATATTGAGAAAAAGGGATCACTACAATAAATAGAGCATATGTGTGTTTTTGAGACAACACAAGTCCTTTATTTACATTGAGAAAAAAGAACCACTACAATAAATAGGGCAGATTTGATATCCTCTAATACAAAGATATGATACGGAAATAAATGAAAATGTGCCTGATTATATAAGATTAGCTCCTTATTTCTGTAATTATAGCAATCATGATATATATTATTTCTTAAATTTGTTGCTTTTTGTTAGAGTGAATTCTGGTCTTTTGACTTGGCTTATGTTTATATCATTGATAATTTTGTTGTCCTTATACAGGTCTACAAATCCGTGGGATCTAAGTGTTCTCAGCAAATATTAGAGGTGAAAACAGAGTATTTCTTTTGCTGGTTTTGCATTTATGCTTATCATTATTTAGTTAGAGGAGTCATATTACACTATGGAGACAAAGGATTTGGGTTGATTGCTTTTCACTGTACAATTCCTGATGTCAATAACAACATTTATGGCCATGACAAGAGTATTATACTTATAGTGGAAGTCTAATAAATGAACATTTTACGGCATAACACTTTACTACTTTTCAACAGAAATGCCTTGACGAACTTGATTTTTCAGGGTTAACATTTGAAATCATTGTGTAGTAGGCTAGAGTTGGAAGCAATGCACTTCTAGCCATCATTCCAGATCCAGTGACATGCTTTTCAACTGCAAGATACTATCAGAAACAAGTCTTCAATGTGTCTTCAGACTCAAATTTGGTCATGGTTGATTGGATTACAAGTGGGCGCCATGAAAGTGGAGAGAAATGGGATTTTGATCTATATAAAAGCACCAATAACATTTTCTTAGAAGAGGGTCAACCATTATTTCTGGATACGGTATTTCTTTTATTGCTGTCCTTGTTATGCTTATAATATGTATAGTTTGTTAGACAAAAATGCGTATACTATTAAAGATGGTTATGTGGTGACATAGAGATGGTAGAGGGTTAAAAGATAGGGAAACATAGATGAATTTGTAAATATCTGGTCATTCAGTTGCAAAAGGGGCTTCTCTCCCTTGGTGGAATTATAAATAGAACTTTTGATAGAACTATAAATAATTTAGCAAAATATCATGTTCAAAATAACAAGCTATTCAAATTATCATGTACAGAGCTAAATTGAGAAGATCCAAATCTTGCAGAATATGTTGCTTTTGCATTTTTCTGTCCTCTGTGCAAGATGTTGTGCTTGGCAGCTTTCTGAAATGACAATATATCTTGTTTGATGCTAAAATTAGAGCATCAAAATTTCTTGTATGTATTGCTTTTTAAGGTGATATTTGATTAATGTCGTTTCCTCCCATATTATTCTCAAATGGCTTCTTGTTACAAACAGACGTTATTAGAGAAAGAAAAAAATGGGCACATACAAGAGCACATGCACAATTACCAAGTAATTGCAATGATTGTACTCTTGGGGTGAGTGGCTTATTTCGTCTTACTTTTGGATTAATACCTATTGTATTATGAATTCATCATTCATGTACTATGTGATTTTTTAGGCCAAAAATGCAGTATATTCAGAATCTCATGCAAGATCACGTGAAAAAGATTATGTCTGAGCAATTACTGCATCCTTCTGCTGCTTTGAGTCACCATCACCAGAGAACTAAAACTGATCATTTCATTACGAAACCAAGCTTCATAGCTTCCTGCAGTGCCTTTGGTCCCAAGGTATGTCTTAAATTATTTCATAGTGTGATGTCGATGTTTATAGAGTCTCAACTTAGAGGAGTCAAGTTTCAAACACTTTTATCATTGGACAAATTTCATGAGTTTCACGTAATAAAATGTTGGTGGCTGAAACTTCAGTTATGTGCAGAAAATTGGTCTTGTTGTTCGAGTGGCTGCTGAGACAACAGAATCAGTTTATAAGTTTCTAAGACTTCAACTGGCTCCTATGGAGCCAATGATAGGGGTGCCACCATACAAGACAAGTGTTGTATGAAAGAATCATTTTAATTTTAATTTCAGAGCTACATGTAATAATGGACTAGTATAACACTCCTTTAATTCATGTATATTGTATTTCAGTTATCAATCTTCCATATATTAAGGAAACAGATTTTTAATTTCATTTGAGGATCAAACTTCTCTTACCTTGGTGTCATGTCATGATATGTTGGAAAGCTTGGTAACTTCTAATTTAAGAGAAGTTGGGAGTCATTAACTTGGTAAAATTAACAATTTATAGTTTGTTTTTGGAGTAAAGTAAGAATTCTCTTATCTTTGAAACATAGTATAAACTTTAGTAATAGTTAATTTTCTATACTAGTATATTCGTATATAAAGGATACACTTCTGATAACTAACTATTTAGTGTGTGCAACTGTTTTTTATTTTATAATAATTTTTTTTAATTATGGTAATTTTTTATTTTAAAAATATGATAATAATTTATGTTAGTTGCTATGCATGATGAACCAGTGCTACGAAAAAGTACGCTTAAATATACAATAACTTACAAATTTAAGTATTTTTAATTAGTTTCTTATTAAAAAGATTATTTATTGAGTATTCGCAACACTATTATTGTTTTAAGAAGTTTACACGCATTACAGAAAAGATTACTTGGATTGAGAAAGTTGGGGTTTATGTTTTTCTATCGATGTACTGAATATAGCCTTTTTAAAGTAACAATGTTTTCATATTTTCATCAGCGTGTACAATTTTTTCTAAATAGTTTTACATTAACATATATCCTCTAATCAAGAGCTTTCTGTAAAATTGAAATAAGTTGTTCTATTCCTAATTCTAAAAAGTCTACATTTGGAAGATTAAGACCTAGAGTATATTCGTCTTCAGTAAAGTCTACTTTCTTCAATGTTCTTTTGTAATTCATAGCAGCTGATATTGGGTGAACTTTCGCAATTGAAACCTGTAAAACAAGAAAACTGAGTTAAAAAGCAGATGCATGAATTCATAATGGTGAGAGAAACATGTACAAGTTCTAAAACCATTTCGATATCAATTAGATATATCATATATGGCGAAAATAATACTAACCCTTTTTTGTATTAAATTGTGTATTATTCAGCACAAACAATTAAATTTCAGTAAAATGGGTATCTTCAGAGTAGAAATATCTAAAATATTACTCTAGAACTAAATGATCCATCCTTTACACATACTATGTTAGGTCCTCTTGAGTGAAGTTCACTCAAGGGATTCTTAATTATTTTTTTTGTCCAATAAAGGTAGAATCGTGGATTTCTAGTCATTATAGTCAAAGTGTGTTTGAAGTTGCTGAGGAACTTACAGAATGTTTATCCCCCAGTTCAAACAGCCAAAATCTCCACTGTGTCATAACCTTCCCATTCACTTTAGCTGATATATTAGTCCATCTCGTGTGAGAAAACTCCACTTTGTTCAATCCTTCAGTCAGTCCACTCCCTATAGCTTTAACATATGCTTCTTTTAGGCTCCAATACCTGCAAGGTAAAATACACATGTGACTTTCAACATGGCCTGTCTTCAGTTCAAAGAACCAAGGAAAGTTGACAAAAATGGAGAGGTGAAGTATAACATAGAGTACCTGTAAAATTCAACTAATACATCATAAGAAGTGCCAGCCATGACTATGTTATCCCACTCCAAACATGAAAAGTATGACGAGAAGAGTTGAATGAATTCTGTAATTGTTTCTCCCTGTGGAACATCATAGGAGACAATGTCTACCCCCACAAGACATACAGGTTCAGATGCTATGGCCACATAGTCACCGTGATGGGATACATTGAAATTAAAATTTGGGAATCTAAGATCATCATAATCCTGAAAGGAAAGAGGATATAAACAAATAAATAAGCTATCACAATAACAAGATAACATGAATACATGATTTAAGGAACAAAATTGAGTTTGTTATTCAACACAAAAATATCACAAATTTCATTAGTTTAACTATTATTCATCTTTTTTCTTCTTATATATATCCACCAAACATATCTCCCATCAACAATTGAAAAGTAATTCCTTTATACAAGTCAATGGAGTGGTTTTTCCATCTCTTAGCAAAATCTTAGTTATATGCATAAGCAAAGTTTCTATCTGAATTTCTTCTTTTAACTTGTACACAAGCTAATTTTAGTTTATGGAGAAATTCTTCTCATTCTTTCTTTCTATCTCTTTGTCCAAAAGAAATCTCATGGAAAAACTGGTCCAAACATATATATGTATACATATAATAAACATTGCTTGCAACTAAACCACCCTCTATGCATAACAAGATCCTACAATTTTGGGATTCTACTATATTGCTACAACAAACCGCAACAATGTCTAATTGAATTCTACCCTTAAACTGATGTCTATCATTCATCTACTTTGGCTTGGCTAGGTCCATAACATATCACTACTCATCCTTGATTGTTCCAAGAAATGGTCATACCAAATAGGGTTTGCCTTCCAAAGTTCGTTTTATGACAATGTCAGAAAATGGGATTTGTAACACATCATGGACAAGAACGTACTGAAGCATGCGGCTGACAAGTGCACGTTTCCTGTCTTCTAATTTAACAAACCTACCAATACACAACAAGTAATCACTCAATGGATCCACGCAAACCCATTTGTACAAGTTTCTGAACTGAACAAAAAGCTACCTAAAAAGTCAAAATCACTTGATTTCACTTCAATTGAGTGCCAAAACTTCATCATTGTTTACAATAGAAAGGAAAAAAAAAAAAAACAATTTTTTCATTCAATTTAGGAGACCCTTCTGGATACATTTGAAAACAAGATTAAAGAGAAACAAAGAAGGAAACACAAGTATTTTACTTTTCAATTTTCATCCCTAAATCTCAATTCTCAAACTTAGTCTTTAAAGCAGAAACAAACCTTAATCTCTTGATTGCACATACAACAAAAAGTGGTTATGACCATTTAATTAACGAAATGTTGAGATTTGAAACAGAGTGGTAGAAATTACAGTGAATTGGACAGAGAGAGAACCTGGTAATGGAGGAGTGTTCGTGGGAGGGAAGGAGGGAGAGAGCGAAGGAGAAGTCAGAGGGTTGTGGGTCCCACTTTGATAATTTCACCACCCATCTCCTCACTCCTTCTTCCATTCTTAGCCAACAGACAACAACAGCACACACCACTACATACTAGGTTTTAGTTGCCATAACAAAAACCTTAAAAGAACAAATTTGTGAATATTCTTTTCTCATATTGGTGTAAGTTATCATGAAGAGAAATTACATAATCTCTTGTTGTTACTCTCCCACTTTAAGTGTTTGTTTTTTCTTTAATTTTAAATATTAAAATAGATTAGATCAAATTTTTATCACTAAATTAATGATTTAGTTATGACTCTGGATAATTGATTTCATTTATAATAATTTTTTTCTTAGCAATTATCTATTGTTATAGATAATTCATAACAATTTTTTTCTTATTAATTGTCTTAATAGAAATTAAACTTGTAACATAAAATCTCATACTAATTAAAATATATAACCAATAAATAAGATACAGTTTTTTTTTTATTTAATAGCATAACATGAGTGTTATGATTTAATCAGCACTTTACTTACTTAATTTTTGTTATAGAATATTGATATCACCCATAATTAATATAATAATATTATAAAATTTGTAAATGAAGATTTAAACACTTGAATAAAATTTAGCTTAAATAACTTCTTTTTATGTTGTAAAAAGAAAGGTAAGGAAATAAATATAATTTATTTTAATACTGACTGGCCACTGTAAGAGTAAATAAAATAAATTACTCTCTATATCATAAAATGTGTTCCTAACCATTATAATTTTCTCTCATCTTAGTTAATATATTAAAAGCAGTCGATCATGTGACGAAACTTTATATACATTATTTTAATAGGCATGCATAAGATAATTATGATATTTAAAATATTGTGATTTTAAAATATAATTAAATGTAAATATGAATATGAAATATATAGTGAGAAAATGTCTATTATATATTATTTAAATAAGTTATAATTTAAAGTTAATTTTTATTTTAATAATTGTCTATTTTTTAAAAATACTTTTTTTAACATTTGTGGATTGTTGGGATAAAACATTACCTTTTTTTTTTTAACTCCTTCTTTTTTTATAAAAGAAATAAAGTAAAGAGTTTTTTTTTAATTATGGTATAACTTTTTTACAAAATTCTTAGAGTGAGCAAACAAAAAATTTATTATGATTATGGTATTTTATTGAATTTAGAATGAAATCATGACATTATGATATAATTTTAAAAATTAATTTAAAATTGTGTTAGTCATTACAATTTCAACGTAATAAAATTAAACTAAAATAATGTTACATTAATATGATTTCACAACAACTCAAATCTTACCACCTTTATATTAAAATTGTGATATAATAATAATAATATGATTTATTTGTAATATTTTTTTAAAAAAAATGTCCATTCTAAGAATTTTGTGAAAAAATTATACTATAATAAAAAGAAAGCCAACTAAAAAATGATTTATTTAGATAAATATTCAAAATGATAGTAAGATATTATATCTATTTATACAAGTAATAACTCTTATATGAATGATAAAAAAGATAATTTCTAAAACAAAGTGTGTAGATTAATTAAAATTATTTCATTTGCTATAATATTGTTATAGATTATGATTATTACTTTAACAATTATTATATATTGAGAGATAATTGTTTTCAATACATTATATATATGTATATATTAATAAAGAAAACAAAATGATTGTATACATTTAAGAAAATAAATATTATTGTTTTCGTAGGCGATATTATTAATGATATATTTATTCGTGTGTCATATATTTCATAATATATAAAAGTATATTCAATTTATCATATAATGGATTATAAGATTCTAATAATATTTGTGCTAATAATTTATGAAGCACATTTTGTATTTCCAAAATAATTTTCATATTTATCGAGCGATATCTAGATTCATACACAGTAAGGTAACTTGCATGAAACAAAATTTTATATTTTGAACTCGAATTTTGTAAACAGTTTTCCCATTAGAGCATTCAAATTATCAGAACAATATTACTCTCTCTCTCTCTCTAAAAAACGTGAAAAACTTCAAATATAGAACCCTTACCAAGAGACAAAATATATAACTTTTTACAAATTTCAATGTTTATAAAAAAAAAAAAAAAAAAAAAAAAAAAAATTTTTTTTTTTCCTAACACCAAAAAAAACCCAATATACCACATCAACAAAAAACACACCACAAACAA
>Ga0099824_1007220_pt1 | contig 14843 bp, 13 predicted proteins | sample SiratrowhiteBW_FD_76837 | JGI IMG/M metagenome (GOLD analysis project Ga0099824, IMG submission 76837) | Root nodule microbial communities of legume samples collected from California, USA - Siratro white BW | ecosystem: Host-associated > Plants > Roots > Nodule | place: USA: California...
TATATATATATATATATATAATAGATATGTCTAAATGTAAACATTTATTATGTACGTCTACAAATTACTTCTAACTTTAGTAAAAAATCTTGCCCATTCTTTTTGGATATCCTGTATCACTTGACTGTCCAACGGCTCTTAGGTCTTGAAAAAGCTTAAATACATAAACAACAAGTGTTGTTAATCATGTTCTGTGAAACTTAAAAATGATATTTTATCTATAATTAAAACATGCTCATACTTGCTCCCAAGAGTCAGTGATACAAACTTTGACAATGGTTCTCATCCAATGCATGACATAGTACCCACATTCCAAACTACCTTGTTGTTTGCTGCACTTTCATTATACATAAATTATTAAATAAGTCCAATATTAATTTTAATAAATTAAATTTAGAATTATATGTAAAATTAAATACCTTAGGAAATATCCAACGAAGGTTTTGGAATGTGGTCGTCGATCTTCTGCCAAGAACATCACAAACATTAATTGAACTAAAATCCAAAAAAATAGTAACTTGCAAATTATAAAAACAAAATTTAAAGTTAATTAAAACATACCTTTGTACTACTTGTTTCATATCTGAACTTGGCTTCTTATGTAGTGAACAGAACCAAACCACTGTGTTATCCGTCGGACAGCCAAGCATGAGTTGCCAATGGGACCTAAAATAGTTAATCCATTAAACTCAAATTCTATAAATAACTTAAGAAATATAAATATGTGAAACTTACGAATGAATAATTGGGGCAAAGTAGATCTTCTTTCTGGATTCTTGAATCTATTTTTGTATGTATGCCTGACAGTCTATTTTTTTATTTCTAAACTTTTGTATACTTTGAGGCTCAAGGAATCCATAAATATCAGGATTCCCTATGGTATAAATTATATCATTTATGTACCTGCATTGTTAATATAAATATTAGTAAAAGTGGTTGCTAAAACATATTTTATCAAATAACATGTAAAAAGGGATACTTACATCATCCATAATTGTATACATGCAATGTTAATCATCTAAGTTCCTGAGAGGATTTCAATGACATCTTGATATGATATGTACAAGGGTACACCATTATTGTCTACCCCAAAGATGTTTGCATCTCAAGGAATTAAAGAAAGTGACCCGAATAACTCGGTAGATATCCTAGCCAACTCCTGCAATGGATTGACGTTTGTACGGAGTGGCTGAGGCCCAGGACTTACATCACCAAGAACTAGGAATTTGTCTTTCCTCCCACCGTCCTGTAACACGGAAACAAAATGTATAAATTCAAATGACATTAAGTGTCAAATTAAATAAGATTAAGTGAAATCATAACATACCTAAGGCCTTCTAGAAATGGGTTGTAGGAGATGTGTAGGCCACGCAATAAATGTCCTAAGTGCCTCCCCACAAATCTAACCTCTGATGTAGGCACTAGCACCTCGGCATTTAGCTATCTAACATCTTCGACAACTAGCAAAATTATGTCCTAGAGGCACCGTGTGGATGGTTGAAGTGTTGTCATACACTTTCCCAATTGCCACGAGCTGAGGAGGCTCTCCAACAAAAAGCTTACACCGATATGACGTATCAGTGTTTCTGTCATCCTCCTCATCCTCAGCAACATAACTCCCCTTTGTGTTGACTCTCCTGCTAATAGCTAGTTCTACATGTTCATGTACAGGAGTGTGCTGCTGTGATATGCCAATGGATTCAAGTTGCTGCGACATTTCTCGTCTTAATTCATCTTTAAATTCACTTCTTAGCTCATATCTTAATTCACTTCTTAGCTCATATCTTAATTCACTTCTTAATTCCTCTCTCAATCTAGCTATGTCGTCTTTTAAGCTAGCTTTCTTATATGAGCTAGAGCGGGGAGTGGATCCAAAGAACTGTCTCACCCCCACACCAACCCAGCAATCCTGAGACAATCGAGTGCTCTTCGGAGCTTGAAATGAGAATGAAACCGTTCAAATGTAGCTCTGAACCAAAATGAATGAAGAATTGTGAAATGGAGATGAATGGGGAAACAAACGAGCTTGAAATCACCCAAACTCAGATCGGAACAGTGTAAGAAGAAGACGCGTTCAACAGAAGGAGAGGAAAAAACGAAAGTGAAAACGCAAGGGATTGTTAAAACAAGCTATATCACGACAGTGAATCGGTGTTAAAAGTTTGGTCATGTCAATTACAATATCAATTCGGACTTACATTTTAACATATACTTTAAATTATGACTTATCTAATATTAGTTCTAATGTCACTCAAAGAAGTAATATTAACATGTTTTCTATAATAATATGATTTTTGGACACTTGAAAATGTAGAGGAAAAGGGAGAATAACTTCTGCTCCTCTTCTAATTCATTACATCAATTTGACAATTATACCACTTATTTTTAGGAGATATTTTTTAAGTTTATTTATTTATTAATTATTAATTATTAATTTGGTCTTTTTATTTTTTTTATTAATGAAATTAGTTAGAAATTATTTGTATCACATAAAATGTTTGATAATTTAACAAGAACAATGATATAGATGGACCCGTATTTAAAAGTCATTATTACACTCTTATTCTTTGGTCCTATCTTCTCTTATGGGAAGATGAGATAGAGATGAAATTTTGGATATAGGTTAAACATTTTCCATTTAATAACTCTTAGAAATTGTACTATTATATATGCATTTTGCTGTTAAAAAAAAAAAAAAAAAACTATTGTATATGCCCAGTCATAATGAGTTCCTTCGTCAAAGTTAATGAATGCTTGTCCCCATTCATTCACGCTTTTAGAGATGATTTTTCTATAATATAGTCATCAACTACTTGCGAATTGCTCCTCACTCATCACAACCTTGTTTTACCTCAAACATAAGTTGTTTTACTAGTTTCTTATTTTTGAAGTTCTTAAATCATGGCGCGAAGAATTTCACCATCTTTGTCTTCCTCCAAGCATCCACGCATTTATGATGTCTTTCTAAACTTTAGAGGTGAAGATACTCGTTTACATTTTACATATAATCTCTACCGTGCTCTGTGCCAAAAGGGGATTCATACTTTCTTCGACGATGATGGTCTTAGAAGAGGGGAAGAAATCACCGCTGCTCTTTTCCACGCAATTCAAAATTCGACGATTTCCATCGTTGTCTTCTCCAAAAATTATGCATCTTCAACCTATTGCTTAAATGAACTTGTAAAGATACTTGAATGTCGGAAGGAAGAAAGTCGATCGGTTTATCAAATATTTTATGAGGTGGATCCATCACAAGTTCGACATCAGACTGGAACTTATGCTGAAGCATTGTCAAAACACGAAGCCAGGTTCTACAATGACGCCGACAATGAGAAGGCACAAAAATGGAGAAAGGCTTTACATGAAGCAGCTAATCTATCAGGCTGGCATTTCCAACATGGGTATTTCATACTATCCTTTTAGAAACTCTCCTTTTACTGATAGTTTTCGTATTACTACAAATATGAAAGGAAAGTGAAATAAATCATATGGATCTTGATCTATAAAATTTGAAAAAAAAAAGGATGCTAAATTTTATGTGATTAGTTCTGATTGAAATGAATGAACTAAACAAAAATATTATGGTTTAGTTGACATGTTTTCTTGTAATGGATAGGTATGAACCCGAATATGACTTTATCAGAAAGATTGTTAAAGAGATATTTGAAAAGATAAGCTATCCTTACACAATAAATTTCTAACTATATACGAAAAGTCTCTTCAATACAAAATAAAATATATTAATCTTATTTTTATATTAAACATTTATAAAATGGATAAGAAGAGAAAAATTATATTTTCTTGAAGTATAAAAATTATATATTTTTTTTTACTTAGTAAGATTTATAACTAAATTTTCACTTATACCTTTCTGGAATTTAAAATGAGAATGAATTTTCTTGGCAAATTAACAGTGAAAATATATTTACAAGGTTCATCCTTCTATCCCGTGAGCTTATAAAAATTTACCGATTGTTACAGGGATCTCTTTAAATTTGTCAGAACTTATTTATGAGGCCTTTCTTTATTCAGATTTTCAGTATTTTTTCAATTCATAATTTTCTATTTTAATTGATTTTGATCTCTAACAGTAAATTCAATTTTTTTTTGTTAATTCTATTTAGAATCTTATCACTAATAAAATATAATAAGATTTTTCTCTAATTTGGTGTAATTTTTTATTGTTAAATATAATTATTTCTTCCACACATAAGAACCATAATTACTATTATTTTATCTTGTGGTTATCCTCTCTTCATCTTTTACTTTTCTAATATCTCATACATCAAAATAAATACAAAAATCATATCAAAATATATTTTAAAAATGAAATTTTTATAATTTTTTAATTATAATTATTTAACTTCAAGTCTCTTGAAATAATATCATGGTCAATTATCATATTTGAGAAATATTATCTATTTTAAAACTTAAAAATTTTATTATAATTTCATCTTTAAAAAAATACATTAAATAATTAAGGTAAGAAAGTTTATTTAAATCATCCTTAAACTATGTGAGTGTATAACAAGTTCTTAATCGAGATTTAAGAGGAACGAGAGAGTTCATGTATAAAATTACTTCTCTATTTCAATTAGACGTTAATTTTCTAACCTCATTTTCATTGAAATAGTATCATTAATCAATCATCATATTCCAAGTACGAAGGTTCTTCAAAATGTTCTTAAACCTTGAGGATTAAAGAAAAAATATATATTCAAATTTTTCCAAACCTAAACCCCTAAGGTTAGTGAGACTATTGATTGTATAAAAATAATAATATTTAATTATAACAAGTTATTTTTCAAATATTTTAAAAGTATAAATAAACATGACACAACACATGTTTTTTTTTTCTGGTTATTAATATAATTTAAAATTATATTTACATTTTTAAAAACAAAATCAATATGAAAACCTGAAGTAGATATTTTAAGACAAAAAATTATAATTTGGATCTTATATTGTTTGCTCTATTACATCTCATTCAAAATATGCTTGGAGACTAAGTGAGATATTGATTATATTAGTAGAGAAAGGCCTGTTTTACTAAAAAGATTCTGTTGAATTTGATTGACATTTGTTTGATTGAATTAAACTCTATGAGAAGTATTGAAGGATAATAGTATTAAGAAAACCAAGGAAGAATTTGTTGTAACTTGACAATCAACCTACTTTCTTTATTATTTTTAAATTATTTATTTTAATTTGTTGCACAACAATCCTCAAACCCTTCTATTTAATTTACTGTTATTACTAACTTTCTTTACTATAGATAAGTTTTGAGTTTTGAATATTGATTGTCTGAATTTACTATTGGATTAGTTGGGAGACAACTTGGGGTTAATTTTCCTTATTTATACTATCATCTCTTTGATGGTGGGTTGTCTAGCACTACATTAGACAGTTAACACTAAAATTCTTTTAATTTGTTCGTAAAATGACCACGATCACTAAAGAAATGGACTACGATGACTTGGCAAAAGACAACTATCAACATCTAATTTCGTCTAGCAAATAAAATTAAAAAAATAAATGATAATAAAAAATAAAAAAATACTTTTAACCAATGCCCGGAATTAAAGTTTGAGTTTTATAATCATTTGTTTTATTTTTTTCATTTTAGAGGGGAAAAATACCAAAAAAATATATGATTTAAATTGTTATCCTTTTATAATATTTTATTTGCTTTTTTGAAAAATAAAACAAATATAAAAATTAGTCATTTGATTTAAGTCTAAGTTATATTATTTTTATTTTATTGTTCGAAAGAAAAGAAGAGAAAATAATAAAATAGGTTTTTATTTTATTTAAAAAACAGTAATTAAAATATGTTTTCATTTTTTTATAAACATTTGGAAAAAAAAAAGATAAAAGATAAAAAAAAAAGAATTTGGTTTTATTTTAAATCATTAAAAAAAGAAAGAAAATTTGATCCATTTTAAATAGCTTGCAGGAAAATAAAATTTGTTTTAAGGCCCACTCTCTTAAGCTTTTAAATAAAAAAAGTTTGAGCAATTATCTAAGCTTTCTTTTATTTGGGTTAGTTTTATTGAACTCCTAGTTTTGCTAATTACAACTTGTTTTTATTATTGTCATTCTTTGTTGGGTCAAGTCCATATACTTCTTCGTATCACCACTCATCTCTGACCAAAACGTTTGGGCTTGAATCTCATATTGTCTGCTCTACATTTAGAAATCATTTGCAGATTATTTGATTTAATGACTTGGCTACACAAATTAATTAAAATTGATGGAAATTTTTTTTATTAAAATTTGAATTAAATTCTGATTATGGGATTAGAATAAAATTATGATTATGGAATTAATTTGAAATTTGGACGTGTGTTCATTTATATCATTAGGAGGAAGTTTTATTTTTCTAACATATATACGTGCTTACAGTAAGAGGCTAGACACGTTTTGTTCACACAAAAAATAATAATATAAAGACAAAGAACAATTGAGAGGTCAGATAAAGATTAAAAAGAAGGGATCTTTAGGATGAGCAAATATTGAGATTATTCATCTTCACTATTCATCTCTTCTTCTGTTCCACTCACAATAACCACTTGAAAGTGAGAACTTCATCTTTTCCACTACCCACTTTGCTCTACTCACACTAAAGGAAGAATTCAAAGGTTAGTATAATTTTATCTCTACCTCTATTTTGTTTTGTTTTATTTTAGCAAGGTTATTATTCACTATGCATTACTATATTTCCTGTATACACACACCACACTGTCTATTCCCATTATTTTAATAAAATTTACTTTCGCGTCTCTTTTTCATAAACAATTCAGTTAAACATAATTATAAATATGCTTTTGGTGTTTGTTTTTTTGTTGTTTTTCTTTCTTCATTCACTGTTGAAATAAAACTGTAGAACAAAGATATTAAAATATTAAATTTATTTTACTCTCCTATTATTATTTGTGATTATTTGAAAACGATTGTTATTTTGAGCACATCCTCGTTCCAAGCTATATCTAATTCTGCAAAGTTGTTACCTCAGGCACAATCCTTCATCCCTACAAATAAATAGATAATAATTAATTACTTTTCTTCATTTTTTTATTTTTTTATATACTAAATTTTTATCCAAACTTTTAATCTTATATTTTTTTTATATACTTTTTACTTGTATTATATTTAAATTTAAATTTAAAGATTTAAAAGTAAATAAATAAAAATAATCAAATACAAATATAGTTTTCTCGTACCTTATTTTTTAATAACTTCTAAATGACCGTTCGCATTAAAAATTTAATTCAAAAGTTTATTATTTTGTTTAGATGTTCAGATACAAAGTTTTATTTTCAAAAGTATACAAAAAAAAAATTTAAATTTTGAATATAAAAATATAAATCTTCTAAAATAATTAAAAAAAATTATAAAATTTTTAAAATTAAAAAATATTAACATCACATCAAACAATTTCAAACCAGAACTATTTGAACCCTAATTTTCCTTTACGGAAATAGGTAGAATCAAAATTAATTCTTGTCGGCTCAAAAAGTAAAAAAGAAAATATTTTCTTTAGTTACATCTTGACATTCACTGAATTTTTCTGTTTGTTTCCTTCTTTGGTTATCTTGATGTATTGTTATAGCCTCTGTATGCTTCAATCTTTAGGTTTTTCCTCTTTCAATCTGCTTCTGGCGTAATAATCTGAATGTGCTTCCTTGGGATGGGTGTGAATGAAAATGGGATTAGAAGGGTTACCACAGGAGTGAAGAACATTTTCACTTTTTTGTGCCTGAATAGAAGAGTTTAGTGAGACGTTTTATATTGCGTAAGAGAAGCAATGCATATCTTCAAAGTCGTCTAAGACCATACCAATGACATAACTTTTTTAACATTTTGAGTAATTATTATGAGTGGAGTAGAGATGAGAGTAAGCACATTATTTTTTTTCTTTTTTTTCTTTTTTGACTTTTAATCAGGTGATTGTGGTTCTAGGGAAAGAGATGAGGATAAATAGTCTCTCATTTTATTGTATGGAGATTCCCTTTTAAAATCTTTTTCTGACTTTTCTGCTTTTTTAGTATAGTTTTTTAATCAACGTTCTTTATCAAGAAATTGAAGAATGAATCTTCTTATTTCTCTGTTATTTTTAAGTTGAAAAGACAAAACAGACACAGTTCAAATCTAGAAATGAATTTTCTTTAATTTAAATTAAAAGGAAACAGAAGGTACATCGGAATATGAATGAGCATGTTTGAATGAAAAGAGAAAAGAGGGAGTGTAATGAGTAAATTGGTCCAAACGAGAGAAAGTTGTGTGATGGAAAAAAAGAGGTGGGCAGTGGTGTGAGTAGCGAATTAGCTTGATATATAATCCAAATGTAGAGAGGGGTGCATAAGGAAAAAAAGGAGTCGTGTAAGTAGGATATGATATTTTTATTTGAAACCTTGATGGTTGGACTTTAATAAAAAACATCAAATTTATTTTTTTAGATTTTTCTTTTCTATATATTTTTTTAAAATAAGACCTAACTTTTCTTTCTATTTTTTGCCTAAAAATTTCTTTTGAATTATTTATCAAAATTTTAATAATTTATTTTTTAAATTTTAAGAAGGAAATCAAATATATATATACATATGTATATGTGTGTATATATATATATATATATATATATATATATATATATTATATTTTCTAAAATGATAAAAAGGTAAAAGTCTAAATTATATTTTTTTATCTTTTATTTTAAAAGAAAAATAAAGGATTAAATATTTTTTAATATAAGAAAATAATAAAATCTAAACCTAAATTAAAGAACTGTTTTTTTTTTATTTTTCTAAGATTGACTAGAATTATTTTTTTATTTTTAAGAAATAATTTATTTGTTCGAACGAAATAAAATATTGCACTAGTAGAAAAAAGGGCTTCTAAATCGTCAATATAATGTCGGTTAAACAAAAAATCTACGTTGTCAAAAATGTGGTAGCATTTTTGTAAATAAATCAACATTCATAACGTCGGTTAGATCAAAACTGACGTTGTGATGTGTACACAACGTTGGTTAAACAAAACAATCGTCATGGATATATCAGTAAAAAATAAAAATTCAAAATTTAAAAATTTTCAAATATCGGGTGAGCACCACGTCGGTTAGGAGCTACAAACCAACGTGGTGTGTCCAACCATAACGTCGGTTATTGGACTCCAACCGACATCATGGTCACGCTGAGTAAATTGAGGAAAAAGTTGGGTGAAATTAGTGGTTGCACCACGTCGGTTCTGGGCTTCTAACAGACGTGGTGGGCCATCGTAATTAGAATTGGGGATTTCAGGCCATGCACCACGTCGGTTAGAAGCCCAGAACCGACGTGGTGCTTCGAGCTTCACTATTTTTACTTTTACACTTTGTCTCCCTCCCTCATTTTCACTTTTGTGCGCATTGTTGCTTCACAGTTCTCTCTCGCTCACATTGCTTTTTTCTCTCTCACGCATTCTCTCTTGCATTTTTTTCTTGCTCATATTCTCACTGATACATGGTGTTCTCACTCGCGTGTTGTTCTCCCCCATCTCTCATCTTCGTTTACTGGTTTTGTTCTCACTATCTACAAGAGGTATGTTTTCTTATCTTTGTATGCTTGGAATGCTTTCTGGATGTTTGTATCATAGATTTAGGGTTTCAAAATTTTTTGGACTAAAAAACTTCAAAATGGCCATAACTTTTGATAGAAAGCTCGGATTGAGACGCTCCAAAAATGAAAGTTTCTCGAAATTGCGTAATGAAGCTCCTCGGCCATACCCAAAGGGGATTCGACAATTTTTTTTTCAAAGTTCCATCGTTTACCCTATTTTTTTAATTCTTTTGTATTGTTTTTCAATTTTTTAGATTTTAGCCTACTATTTCATCTATTTATACTTGTCAAAAAGTTCTGGAAATTGTTATGGTTGTTGTTTGTATGTATTGGAGATTTATCAAAGTGATTCTAGAAAATTCTAAATTTTATTTTTAAAAAACAACCCTATTACGTTGGTTGTGGAGCTTCCAACCGACGTCGTAGAGTGAAGCACCACGTCGGTTTCCCGGTCTTAATGTCGGTTCGGGACCCGACGATAAAGACCTCTCAGAACTGACAATAAAGGTCATTTTTCTACTAGTGTTGGTATATTATTTTATATATTAAAAATATTTGAATTTTGTTGTTTATGACTTTATTAGTTGATTAACTAAGTAAAATAGATGGACCATTTAGTGTTGATCTTTTCTATATAACGTCATGTTAAAACAAATAAAAACACAGGTGTCTACGTAATGTAATTAAATTATCAGCATATAACTAGTAAGGTAAGGATATGATCAAAAATTTAATATTTATTTATTATTGTTATCAAAAATTTTAACTGAGAAAAGTGGTGTGCTTCTATCTAAGAATATTTTAAAATAAATATTATTATAATTATGGTTAATGTAATTTATAGGACTAACTTTAATAAAAAAAAGAGTTAATGTGATCGTTGTTACCTTATGAGGTTAATAAAGTGACTGGGGTTTTATTTTATTATAAAATAAAATAAATCCCTCTCCACTCCCTTTATAATATAAAATAAAAGATATGTACCTTAATTGTATCTGCGTAAGGTTTCTTTTCTCACCATTAAAAAAAAATGAGGAACAAAAAGAAGAGAGAGGAAAATTAGAGCATGGGTCTAGGTAAGTTTTTCTTCTCTGTTTGAGTGAGTTATAAATTCTAAGATGTGTGCAATTTAGATGAATTAGAAAATTAACTTAGATGTGCTATCAGAGTATAGATTGTTAAATTTATGATTTTTCATTAAAGATATTTTCTCCAAATTCTATAAACCCTAATTTGAAAACTGAGATGGGATTAAAAATTAGCTCCAAATTCTATAAACCCTAATTTGAAAACTGAGATGGGATTAAAAATTAGCGTAATTAAATTCTGTGAGAATGTAATTAAACGTTGGCACTGTTCCGATAATGTTCAGCACTATTTAAGATTGTTTCGTAAGTTACGTTTTCAATTTGCTGCACGGTGCCTTGCCAAATAAATTATGTTATTTCACATTTGGAACTTGTTGCACGGTGCGGTGCTTGTAAGATGAAAGTTTTTTTCATCATGAATGAATTGTTATCAAAATGTGGAAAAGTTGCAGTAAAGGTATTTATTTTGCAATTTACTGTTACGTTTTCAATTACTGCATTCATGTCGTGCAATGGCCATGGGTAAGAAATTGCTTTTGCCTGACCGTATGCCTGCAAAATTAATTGTATATTTATTAATTATTTTAACCTAATTAGGATTAAAGATGCAGGAAATTGAAAATCCAACTTCTTTTCCTCATGTAGTTAAGTTGTCCAGTAAAGAATTAAAAGTAAAAGCCGAAAGGATTTGGCTTGTTGCGGTACATTAATTAATTATTTTTTTTAAATTAATTACTCATTGAATGGATATTTATGATGATGTATATTAAATTTCATTGTTCTAAGATATTAAGGATGTCAAAGGTTGATTAATTGTTCTTATAATTATTGATTATTTATGCCAAGGCTTAGTTTTATTCTATCCAAAGGTAGTAATTTCTAATTAGTGCATGTACAATGTAATTGTATGTTGATGTATCACCCAAAAAGGAGAACATTGATATACATTAAAAGTTTGGTTAGAAGTTATCTCAATCTATTTTACATATTTTATACACAATATTAATGTATAATTTTGTATGAAATTTTGCAATTTTCATGAATTTGTATGGTGCAAAAAATGGCATTGTCAGGCTTAATTATGATAAGTGGTCTGAACAGATTCGATTCCAATTAGGATTTATGGATCTAGACCTCTCATTATTAATGGATGAGAAGCCCACATCCATTAGTGAGACTAGTTCCAAAGCGGATAAATCTATTTATCATGCATGGGACAAGTCTAACCGGCTGAGTTTGAGCTTGATGAATATAACCTTGGCTGAAATGTGAAGCCATCTATGCCAAAGACTGATGATGCTAAGGAATTCATGGAGAAAATTAAGAAATATTCTCAATCAGACATTACTGACAAGTCTATTGTGAGTGACTTGATGAATGAGTTAACGACCAAGAAATTTGATTGGTCATAACCCGTTCATGATCATGTGACTGGAATGGCAAATCTAGCAGTAAAGCTAAAATCAATGGGTATGGATGTGAGTGAATCTTTTCTGGTACAGTTCATTATGAACTCACTTCCTGCTGAGTTTGGCCAGTTGTGAATTATAACACCATTAAGGAAAAATGGAACTTTCTAGGAATTAAGGCCATGTTGCTTCAGGAGGAAGGGAGGTTAAAGAAACTGAAGGATCACTCTCTCCATCTCACATTTCATGATGGGGCTAGTGGCAGTAAAGCTAAGTCAGGTAGAAGAACAAGAAGGATAGAACCTCACTAAAGGTTTATGAAGGCAAAATCCATAAGGAGAAGACATGTTTTTTCTGCAAGAAGGCTAGACATTTCAAGAACGATTGTCCGAAAAGAAAGGCACCTACTATGTTTCAATAGGTTTCAAATTAAATCTTATTGAAGTGCCTAATAATACCTGGTGGTTAGATTCTGGTGCAACTACTCATGTATCACATGTTTTACAGGAATTCCTTTCCATCCAACCCATAAGAGGAACTGAAAAGTTCATGTATATGGGAAACAGAATGAAAGCACGAATAGAAGGAATTGGGACATATAGATTGATCCTGGATAGTGGTTGTTGTATGGATCTAGAAAAGTGTCTCTATGTTTCTGTATGTGCTAGGAATTTAATTTCTATTGCAAAGTTGGGCAAGTTAGAATTTAACTTTAGGATTGGTAATGGTTCCTTTTCATTGTATAAGAATTTGTACTATTATGGTTCTGGTACTTTAATTGATGACTTATATCGTTTCAATCTTGATGTTAAATTTGTTGAATCTTTGTTTCATGTTGAACATAGTCATCATATAGTATGTAAGGAGAATTTTGCTTTCTTATGGCATCAAAGGTTAGGTCACATATCCACAGAAAGGATGTCGAGGCTAATGAAAAGTGAAATTTTGCCTCAATTGGATTTCAGTGACTGGGAAGTGTGTTTGGATTGCATTAAAGGCAAGCAAACGAAACACATTTCAAAGAATCCAGCCATAAGAAGCAGTCAACTTCTTGAATTGATACACACTGACATATGTGGTCCATTTGATGCACCATCTTTTGGTGGTGAAAAGTATTTTATCACTTTTATTGCTGACTTCTCACGTTCTTGTTATGTATACTTACTTCATGAAAAGTCTCAATCAGTGAATGTACTGGAGACTTTTATAAATGAAGTGGAAAGAAAATTAGATAGAAAAGTAAAAGTTGTGAGGTCTGATAGAGGTGGGTAATATTATGGAAAATTTAATGAAAGTTGACAATGTAAACGTCCATTTCCAAAGTTACTTGAAAGTCGGGGCATATGTGCACAATATACAATGCCTGGTACACCACAACAAAATGGTGTAGCTGAATGACGGAATCATACTCTTATGGAAATGGTTAGGAGTATGATAAATTATAGTAATGTACCTTTATCATTGTGGATGTATGCATTAAAGTCCGCTGCATATCTGCTTAACAAGGTTCCTAAGACTCCTTATGAACTGTGGACAGAAAGGAAACCTAGTTTGAGACATCTTCACATTTGGGGGTGTCCGGCAGAAGTAAGGGTATATAATCCACATGAAAAGAAGCTTGATGCAAGAACCATCAGTGGTTTTTTCATTGGCTATCTTGATAAATCAAAGGGGTACATATTTTGTTGTCCTAATCACAATACAAGAATAGTTGAGTTTGGTAATGCAAGGTTCATTGAAAATGGTCAAATCAGTGGAAGTGAGGAATCACGAAAGGTGGATATTTAAGAGAAACATGCAAAAGTACCTACATCTGATGTTTTTTCTCAAGTTGTTGTTCCTTTTGTTGTATCACGGTCACACAATAATCCAATGCAACAAATCAATATTCCAAACCCACAAAACGAACATATGGATAATAAGCCAACCAGTGATGCACAAGTCATTGATGAGCAAAGAATAGATGAACCACAAGTAATACCTTTAAGAAGGTCTGAAAGGCAAAGAAGACCAAGTATTACAAATGACAATGTGGTTTATTCAGTTGAGCATGAATGTGACTTAAGCATTGATGAAAATCCAGTCTCATTTAGACAAGCCATGAAAAGTAACAATTCTAAAATATGGTTTGATGATATGAAACAAGAATTGAAATCAATGGATGACAATAAAGTTTGGGATCTAGTTGAGTTGCCTAAAGGTTCAAAACGAGTCGATTGGAAATGGGTCTTTAAGACAAAACGAGACTCGAAAGGCAACATTGAAAGGTATAAGGCTAGACTTGCTGCCAAAGGTTACACTCAAAAGGATGGCATTGGCTATAAAGAGACCTTTTCTCCAATTTCAAAGAAGGACTCTTTAAGAATTGTGATGACTTTGGTGGCTCATTATGACTTAGAGCTTCACCAAATGGATGTAAAGACCGCCTTTCTAAATGGTGACTTAGAAGAAGAGGTTTATATGGACCAACCTGAAGGGTTTGTGACCACAAGAAAAGAAAAATTTGTGTATAAGTTAAAGAAGTCAATATATGGACTTAAACAAGCTTCCAGACAATGGTATCTCAAGTTTAATGATACTATTTTGTCATGATTTTGTAGAGAATACTGTTGATCGATGTATCTACATAAAGGTTAGTGGGAGCAATTTTATTATATTGGTTCTATATGTTGATGACATTCTCCTTGCTACTAATGACATTGTTTTGTTACATGATGTAAAGAAATTTCTCTCTAACAAATTTGAGATGA
>Ga0099824_1007221_pt1 | contig 14839 bp, 3 predicted proteins | sample SiratrowhiteBW_FD_76837 | JGI IMG/M metagenome (GOLD analysis project Ga0099824, IMG submission 76837) | Root nodule microbial communities of legume samples collected from California, USA - Siratro white BW | ecosystem: Host-associated > Plants > Roots > Nodule | place: USA: California...
ATATATGCCTCGGAATGAAACTGAACTCAAGTTTTTAGTGGGAATCAGAGAAAAAAATTTAGACACCCAAATGTTAGTGAAATTGCTATTTTGAAAATTTTCAAGTTATTATTATCATCTTTATTTATAATTTCAATTTTATTATATTTAATATTGTCTTAATATTTTAAAACAAACTTAGTTATTTTTACTTTTTTAGCTAATACTCATGAGAAGCTAGCGAGAACCTCATTTTAAAATGATTATTTCAACTCAATAATTATTGTCTAAAGGTAGACGACAGGATAATTTATTTGACTTTTCTACATTTCTCACGTCAAGAAAAAATATTTTAATACAATTATAAATATCTTTTTCTGGGTCATGGTCTCCTTCTTCCTCTCATTTATTTCACTTTCTATGTCCATCTCTTTCTCTGGAATGGACTTTATTATTGAATTATATTTTTTTTCATTTTTTTTAATTTGATTTCATACCAGCTTTTATTTTTCCAGTATCCTGGATGATGAACTCTTTAATAATAAGTGTCCAGTGGTGAAATATCTAATAATAAACGTTTGATGGAGCCACCTATGGTGCGTGCAATTAAAGTCTTATTTATTAATATTATAACTAACTATATGTATCACATAATTTTTATTTCTATTTAGTAATTTCAGACTTTGTTTTTATCTCCATTTGTTTGATTTGTGTTTCATGTGCAATTATTTTATCCCTCTTCGTCTTTGTTAACTCTATCAAACAGAACCACAAACATTTCAATTATTGGACCAATCACATTTTTGTATTGTTCCATCAATCACAACTCATGTTAATCCTTTCTACTGTATCCCATCACTAAAAAAATAGTGACTGAAGTTTATAGCTTTTTGGCTTTAATAGGTTATTATAGAAGATTCATCGAAAGTTTTTCTAAAATAATTATGTCTTTCACTTGAAGGTTAAACTTTTTAGTTAGTCAATAAAAAAATGTGAAAATAGTTTTCAACAGTGGAGATATTAATCTCCACTCTTGTGTTAGCTTTGTCAAATCCTCATAGATAATTTGTAATATTTTATGATGCCTCTAAAATGTATTAGGGCATGTTTCTTATGTTGAATAGAAAATTAATAGTAGATGTTTTTAGAAAATTAAAAATACATGAAAGAAATTACTTAACTTATGATCTGAAGTTAGACAACATTGTTTTTAATTTAAAACATTGTTTTTAATTTAAAATATGGAGACATTATATATATTGTGGAAAGTTTGAGATTTTTAGTAATCACAAGAGCCTTAATTCTTATTTGATAAAAAAAAAAAAAGAATTGAATATGAGGCAAAGAAGGTAGATGAAATTTCCGAAAGACTATTTTTCTTTATATTACCACCAAGGAAAAAAAATATAGTGGCAAATATAAGGACAAAAATACATGTTTTTGCATTAATGATACAAAAAATGAATCTAATAGAAAAAAATAGAGATATAAATTTTTTAGTTACCATAAGTCATAATAGAATGAAATTAAATATCGTTTAGGTTGTTAGTGACCTACTACAAAGGAAAATCCATGAGACTAAAGTAATTAAATGACAAAATAATCCAAAAGAAAAGGGGTTGATAGGATGAAACAAGGGAGAAAGATTTAGCTTAGATAATAAAGTAATCTTGAGATTTAGTGATAGAGTTTGTGTGCTTGAAATTATAGAAGTTATGAGGATAATTTCAGAGTTGGGGCATAAGAGCATATTAAGTATTCATGTAGAATCAATAAATATGTTACAAAATCTTTAGATGATGTTTTGGTGGCCTAATATGAAAAGAGGTGTAGTTCAATATGCAACATCTTATTTAGTATGTGAGAAAGACAAAATAGAACACTAAAAACTAGTAGAGATGCTACAATCCTTTAATGTACTTGAATAAAAATGAGATAACATAGCAATGGATTATGTGGTTGTTTTACCTTAAACAATCCAAAAATTTGATTCCATATGGGTTATTGTAGATAGACTAACCAAATCTGCTTACTTTTACGTATTAATATTAGGTGTTTATTAGAAAAAAAATGACCAAAGTGTACATAAAAGAGATTGTAAGATTACATCCTTTTAGTACAATATCTGATAGAGATCCTAGATTTACTTTTAAAATTTGAAAAATTTTACACCAAGCCTTAGGAACAAAGCTTCGTCTGAGTTCGACCTACCATCTCTAAATGGATAGACAATTTGTAAGGACCATCCAAACTCTAGAAGACTTCTTGAATGCTTTTTTATGGAAGATTTACGTAGTTGGGACCAATAATTACCATTCATAGAGTTTCTTATAATAATAGTTTTCGGTCTAGTATAGGTGGACACCTTATTGTTAAAAGTGTAAATCACATTTGTGCTGGTTTGAAACTGGAGCAAATTTACTTTTGGGTCCTGACATGGTTCAACAAACAACAGAGAAAACAAAAATGATTTAAGAAAAATTGAAAACAACTCAAAGTAAACAAAAAAGATATGCTGAAAAAAAAATAAAGAAAAAGAAAAGCTCTTGAATTCCAAGAAGGTGATCATGTATTCCTAAAAGTCACTCCAACTACTGGTATTGGTAGAGTTATAAAGTAAAAAATTTCACTCCTTGATTCATGGATCTTTATCAAATTCTTAAAAGAATAGGTTCAATTGCTTACCAAATCTCATTATCATCTTTTATTTCTAATATTCACAGTGTATTCCACATGTCTTAGTACGAAAATATATTGATGATCATTCTCATTTAATAATGTTTGATACAATATAATTAAAGGATAACCTTACTTTTGAAACAATGTTTTATAAATTATAGATAAGTAGATCAAATAGTTAAAATCATATTCCACGAGTGAAATAAAGACACAAGATATTATTACTAGGGAACTAGAAGAAAATATTAGAGAAAGTTATCCCCACCTGTTTAGCCAGTAAATTTTGAGAACAAGTTTCTATAAGTTGGAGAGAAAATGTAGTGTTCCAAAAATGTAATATACTACTATTTAAATTATTTTCAATACTCTTATAATATTTATAAGTAATTATAGGTTTCATCTATAATTACTCTTATATATTTACAAGCAAGATTCATTTGAAATATTACATCTGATTCAACAACTAACACTTAGAGGTTTCTTCTAACGCCTCCTGTCTGAAAAACCACATTGAATCTTAGTCTAATAAAATCAAAGAACGAATGAACATGAACTCTTCATCACCAAACATGACCAATCATAGAACTTTTTTTTAAGTGGATCCAAGAAATTCTACGGTGAAAGATTTTGTCTAACACGACCTAGGGACATGTTAGAGAGGAACAAATTGGACATGAGAAAATAACTCCCGCATGACAGAATCTTGACAACGATATATGAATTGAATTGAAGGAAACAAACTTGAATGAAAAGCATGCAAAGAGTAATCATCTAAAGTAAGTTGTTTCATCTAAATACTAAAACATGGTAAGACTATTTAAAGTCTTAACTGATCTTTTGACAATAATTTAATAAGATAAACCCAAGAATAATTTGACGGGATGACATGAATATAACTTAGGTTCTTTCTTAGAGATAACTTACTTGGATAAGAACAAAGAGATTCTTAATTACTGTTCATGATATCACAAATTTAATGTAAAAGATAAGCTTATTAAGATTTTTTTTCTTCTACTCCATTAAAAGTCTTACATGTGTAAATTATGTTTTACAATTTATTGGAAGGATTTATCACTTACATACTAACCATTGAAATTTTAATTCAATGGAACCAGTAAACATAACTACAATTAAATTCGAAAGAGATGTAATCATTACAAGTCACGTTATAAATGTGACCATTACCATAATATAGGTATACACACTCTTAAAAGTTAAACAAACTCAGATGATAGAAAAACTAGATCAATACATCAATTTTCAAAAATATTTGTGTGTGTTCATGTGTGTGTTCGTATGTATGTGTGATCCTACGTCGTTAACTTTAATAAAAAGACATTTTAACTTTGTTTTAATATTTGTAATATCTTTTTTTTTTTAAAAACTAAGTAATTCAAAAAGTAATTAGACAAATAGATAATTTTTCTACTTTCCCTACACAAAATTGATATTATTTATCATAAGAAACAGTGGATATTGTTAGGCATAAACAAGTTTTCATTATCAAAGAGACAAGTATTAATCTAAAAATCTTAGCCCATATTTTGATAATAATAAATAATAACATGTTTTGGGTGTCTAACAAGTTTCATAAGTGTGAAACAAATACTAAATGGAGTCTAACATGCCTTAAGACACTAAATTATAAAAGCTTAGTTGAAGTCTTTAAATATTAGACAAAAGCATTAAACGCATATGAAGTCATAACAAAGTTTCCAAGCAAGACATGTACTAAAGATTAAATGTGATCCCTTGAACCTTAAAGTCTTAGAAGGAGACACGACATAAGTACTTAGATGCAAACTACAAGTTCTCGACTTTATACACATCACTATGATAAGAAAAATTTAAAAGTTACAAATTATCCAAGTATACATCTCAAGGATGATTTTGTCACAACACACCAACCATTAGAATTGGTATGGTCAATATAGTGTTGTCAGAAAACTAGAGAAGTAACAAAGAAAAATTGTCTTTTATACAACAATTTGAGTACAATAAGAGAAGGTGTAACATAAAGTCAATCATAATTCTCAAAAGACACTTATACAAGGACAAGTTACAACATGCAAGCTGCAATTATTTCATTTAAGGCGTTTGTAAGGAGGTTTCCCCATACACAAAAAGTTATTGAATAAGTGAAACATTTACGTCTCACGTAAAGGCAATGTGGAAAATATTTTGGCAAGCTTCAAATATTAGTGTATGTGATAAATAACTAAATTGTAGCTTATTTTTACATCCTTCATTGTTGTGAAGTTAAACTCTAAGTAAGGAGTGATTGTTTGTATATCCTCTTGTAGAAATTTTTTCTTATATTATTTTAAGAATATTTTTGTTGTATAGTTAGGACCAACACTGTCTATTTAATCAAAGTTAATGTTATATACTCATGCTTAATCTCAAGACAAGATTAGCAAATAGCCATGAATTGAAGGTGAAGTTGGCTCTACAAGTGAGGATTGAATGGACCTTGAACTCAAATTGCAGAAAATAAACAATTCAAAGGAATATAAATTCAGAGTGTAAGGGAGAGAAAAGTAGACACAAATTTATATTGGTTCACCCTATAATTAGGACTACATCTAGTCCCTTTAAGCAATCAGTTTAAGAGATTTCACTAAATGAATTTTAGCACCTTTATAGGAAAAGTATTATTACACCTCTCTAGGTACGAGTTTTAACACCTCTCTTGAAACAAGTATTATTACATATCTTCAGGTACGAGATTTAATGTCTCTCCAGGAACAAATATTATTACACCTCTTTATGTACGAGTTTTAACGCCTTTCTAGGCAACGAGCATTTAACCTCTCTAGGCAAACCCACTAGTAGAAAAAAAAAACTATTCACCGTCAGCGTATAATGACGATTCAAACTCAAACCGACATAGCCAAAAACACGGTGGTATTTTGTAAATATTTGAAGAGATATTAAGTCGGTTTACACAAAACCGAAATAATATACCATATTCTACATCAGTTCCACAAATAACCAACGTAGAAAAAGACTGAAAAAATTGGAAATTCAAAATTTGAAAATTTTAAAATGGCGGGGGAGATACTACGTTGGTTAAACAGTAGAACCGACATAATATAGGAGGATATTACATCGGTTACTACTTAACCGACGTAGTATCTCCCTCGCTATTTTAAAATTTTCAAAATTCGAATTTAGAGTTTTGGATACAACGTCGGTTGGCCCCCAGAACCAACATAATAGCCCTTTATTTTTACGCTCCCCCCACTGTTTTTACTCTTACACTTTTTGCCTCCCTCCCTCATTTTCACTCTTGTGCGCACTGCTTCTTCACAGTTCTCTCTCGCTCACGTTGCCATTTTCTCTCTCACGCATTCTCTCTTGCATTTTGTCTCGCTTTCTTGCTCATGTTCTCAATAGTACGTGGTGTTCTTCCTTGCATGTTGTTCTCTCCCATTTTCCTTTGCTCTCATTGTCTTTTATGGTTTCATTCACTCCATTTTTCTATTCTCTAATTTTGGTAGATTTCATTTGGGTCGATTTGCGTTCACTGGTTTTGCTCTCACTGTCTACAAGAGGTGTGTTTTCTTATCTTTGTATGCTTGGAATGCTTTCTGGATGTTTGTATCATAGATATTGGGTTTCAAAAATTTTTGGACGGAAAAACTTCAAATGACCATAACTTTTGATAGAGAGCTCACATTGAGACGCTCCAAAAATGAAAGTTTCTCGAAATTGCGTAACGAAGCTCCTGGGCCATCCCTAAAGGGAATTTCGGAACTTTTTTTTTTTTCAAAATGGCATCGTTTACACTACTTTTTTTTATTTCTTATGTATTTTTTTCATTTTTTTAGATTCTAACCTACTATTTCACCTATTTATACTTGTCAAGAAGTTTTGGAAATTGTTGTGGTTTTCCTTTGTATGTATTGGAGATTTATCAAAGCGATTCTGGAAAATTCTAGATTTTTTTTAAAAAACAGCCCTATTACGTCGGTTGTGGGCTCCCAACCGCGTAATAGGGTAGATACTACATCGGTTGGGAGCCACAACCGACATAGTATCTCTTCCAAAGAGCTATTTTGACTGGTATTTTACGTCGGTGATTTATTTATCAACTGATGTAATATATGCACATACAACGTCGGTTATAAAACCAACGTAAAAAGTTCAAGACTTTCAACGTCGCCTGCATCAATGTCGGTTCCAAAACCAACATAAAATGTCCTCTAAAACCAATGTCGAAAGTGTTTTTTGTACTAATGCCCAGTCCTAATCACCCCCTGAGATAAAGACCTCTCAACAATAAGAAGAACTCTCTTAATAGAGATAGAACAATTAAAGCTCTACTTCAAAATGTTAAGGATTTATAATAGTTAAGCACACAACCCTTTTTCTAATTTGCTCACAATAGCAGGATATAACAATGAATTTACTCACAATATTTTTCTTGTTGTATATGAATTTCTTCATGTATTCCTCATTAATCTCTTGTGTTCTTTCCTCATCTTCAATGGTCTTTATATAGTCCTTGGGATGATGATCGTTGAAGCTTCGATTACTGAAATTCTATGTGCTAGTGAACATTTTCTTCTTTAATGCATTTAATGAATTTTTCAATTCATTTGAAAACTTTCCATATGTGCAATAATTTTGAACATTGATCATTAATGTATGAAATTCTTAATTAACAAGTCTTGTTCTTCTCCTTCCCTTTTCTTCTTTATATAACAACTCTTTTGCTCTAATATAATCTTCACATTATTATGACATAATTAAGGCCTTCAATTCTTTACTATATGTGACATATATGAATGTTTGACTTTATTCTCTATCCTTTTATTTATGAGACTTTTGTGCAACTCTTCCACTATAGCTTTTCTTTCGTCTATCTATCTTTAAGTGTGATTTTCACAATTTCCATTTCACTCAGTAACAACAGCTCATAAGAATTATTATTTTTCTGATGTATCTTGTGCTTCTTGCAAAGGTTTAATCCATTCTGAAAACTATTTGAACGTGATTAACCAATTATAAATTGCATTTAGGTACTTGAGTAAATTAGAAAATTATTTAGATAATATAATCTCTTGAATTAAAAAAATTCTATTTCAGAGATTAATATAATTTCCAAACTTTTTACACCTGTATAAATTTTTATCGTTAAAGAAAATCATACTTAAATTAAATTATGTCAAAAATATTTTGAATCTTATTTAATGTTAATAAGCATAATATTTTCTACTTTAGAAAATACAACATTATTTTAATTTTTCAAAATATGTTTAGTAATTATTTGACACATAGGAGAATAACAATTAACATTATAAAATTTAGAAACTTCCTAATGTGAAGACGTTGGCTGCTTCGTCTAATGCAGTCTAAGGCTAGTTTCGTCTGACTCGTAGATTTACTAGATCATTTTACGCTCTTTTTGTCTGGTACATTTGTCTAGCATGACAAATGTTTAGGTCTTCTGTCAAGGTTTTGCACTATTTGGTCATTTATCATGTTGATTCTATGAACATATATAGTATTTGTTTAGTGTTATCAACATCTTGTGATATTGTCTCATACTTCTCAATATAGTTTTTTCACATTAAGATTATCTTTGGCAGGTTGGTCTGATATATTTATCCTTCTGGTATGATCTAGTTCAATTTGTTATTTAAAAGTGTTCAGTGTTTGTATAATCGTCTAACACATTTCTTAAGAACCTTATTCACTGCATTTTTTCTTGATGCTTATAGACCTGGATATTTTGATGTACATAAACTAGAATTCATCAAATCCAAATATAAACTTGAAGTGTTTATTATCATCAAAATCATGCTAAATGATTTCATGCTAAATGATTTAATCATCTAAGAGACTTTCATGAACCGTTTAATGCACTCCTAAATTGTCTAATGAAGCTAATCATCTAATGGTTCAAATTGAATAACTTACGTAAGCTATAATGGAGAGTGATAATATTCATAATCAACATTATTAGTGAAACCTTATGTAGTTAGACCCAAATTAGGATGACTCAATATAAAACCGTGTTTACGGTTGTTTTATATTGCATAAATTAACTACTATAAGTTATCTTTTATTTCATTTGTCCATTACATGTGTTATAAAATAAAAATATAATACACAAACAATAGAAAAATATGTATAAAATAACTTTCGCAATAAATATTTAAATAGATGCATTCAAATTTGTTATACATCAAAGTAGAGTTTTCAAAAGTCTTAGTCATGTCCTAACATAACTTTTACTCATTTAAAAATTTCTTCACTATAGAATTTGTTTTAATATTGAAAGAGTAATATTATAATCACTAAACACTTATAAAATAATTCGTTAAAATCAGAAACAAATATAAATTATAAAAAATTGTTCAATAAAATTAAAAATGCAATATTATATTCACATTGAAAGCTAATATTATATGATATTGTATTGATATAAAATCAAATTATAATTAAGAAAAATTATAATAAATTAAAAAATAATAAAAATTACATATTATTGTATATAAATATGTTCACTTTTAAATACTAATCACTTTTTTATTTTCTATTCATAATAAATAAATTACAAGTTTTATTATGATAATGATCTAAATTTCAATTTAGTTAGAATATATTTTTATAAATTAAATGAATATGATTTTATTATATACTCTATTAAATAAAAATAATTTAAAAATGGCACAACAAAAACATATTTGTTAAATCATTAACTATTATGATTAAAATGAAACATTTAGGAATATTATAGATGATTTCTAAACGAAATTACAAAATATTGAACATAAGAAAATCATATTTGAACTTTCTTTAATGTTATGGCATTTCCTTTTTAATTTAGAACCAAATAGGAATAGGAATTGGTTATGTGGTATTTAAAAAAATTACCATTATGATAAAATATAAAATTGGATAATTCATATTTGTAAAACATAATTTTATTTTGAAAAGGTTGTGTTTTATTACATTTTTATTTTTTATCTTTTAACAATAAAAATTGTGTTTACTAAAGTCTTGTTTAAGCACAACTTTTAATTACTTTTATATCACAATCGGGATAAGCAAGTATATTGTTTATTTCTTTTTATTAAATTGGTGTTTGGTAAATAGTACTTAACAAATAAATTTCAATAAAAAAAAAGTAAAATAAACACACTCATATTTATCCTCACTTCAATAAAAAAAAAAAAACTATATGAAAATAAAATTGTGTATACCGAATATAATTTTTTATTGTAAAAAATAAAAAGTTAAAATAATAATTTTAAAACAGGACTCGTTAAAACTGAAATCATATTTTTCAAATACAACTTATGTAATTTTATAATTTTTTAATATTTACCCATTTTAATAATTTTTTCAACGAATTACAGCATAATGACAAAATTTTCTCGTATTGAATTTGGATCCATTCACATTATTTTTTTCTCATCTTCCAAATTGATAGCTAAAAATGGGGTCTATTTTTTGTAGCCATTGATAATAGCTTTCATGCCAGTTCAACCTAGGACTTCAACCGCAAAACTCACCAAGAATGTGGCTATTTTCACGGATGGTGATTCACTGTACATTAACTATATAGTTCGACACATTAAATTCATGATATGACAGATAACGGATTTACTTTTTTTTAAAATATTTATGATTATTAGAAATATAAATCAATTAATTAAATCCCAGAAAAATTAATAGATAGAACCGGGACATATATATTATTTAGTATTTAAATTCTTGAATTTTAGTTTAGAAAATTTTAATTTTAATGTTGCAAATTGTTGTGTAGTTTTAGTTACAAGTGTGATGCATCTTGATATATTTTGTTGTCTATTTTAAACTTTTTCTTTTTTTTTATTAGTCGTTTACTAATTCTTTTAAGAGTTTTTGCTAAGTATGTAATTTTTGCTTGAAGTTTTATAGGTCAACTAGTTGTCCTTTCTGATATTCAGTTCCTTCATCGTCTTACTTTTATAGATATTTCAGATTTAAATATGTACAATAAATGATATTTAACAATTCATTGGAAAAAGTTTATGTTGTATTAAAATAGAAAAAATAATGAATTTAAAACACATATTATTTAATATGATTTAAAATCAATGATAAAATTTTATTTGATATAAATTTTCATCTTGCGCTTACTTATTAAAACACTAATAATTAACATTGTTCATGATGAATGCATAAAAGTTTGAAACATCTTCTATAAGTCATATTAAAATTTGTTCAAATTAAAATACTGCAGAAACTTGTTTCCATATTAAACATCAAAATAAGATATGACATAGTCAACCATTTACATAACAATAAACTAAATCCTATCACAACAAGTTCCTCAACTAACAAAATAGTGAGGTTTTTTCCTGAAATATAGGTCTTTTCCTCAACTAACAGGGTATTCTATAGACATTTTAGAAGATTAATCTATTAAATATAAGTCTTTTCCTGAAAAAAATATATGAAAGAGCAAGTCTTTTAATTACAATTACAATTTAATTAAAATGATTTTCCTATATTTTTATACTACTTTTAAAACAATCATACAATAAAGAATTCAGGTGATAAACTTAAGATAATATCGTGTAGTGAATTAAATTATATTAGAATCATTGAAACATATTTATCGAAAAGTAAATCCTAAATCCTAATTATTGAAACAAATCTTTACTTTAAAGTTAATTTTTCAAGCATATTAAAATCAAATTTTTACACATGTCATTCCTAATAATATGTTTAACCTTTTACATAATTTCACAAACATATTTCATCACATACTTTATAACACATATCAATTATCTTTATCATATTTCATAACATATATCAATAATCTTTATAACAAATTTATTTCTCATAACCACTTTATCTAAACTTTAGAAATTTAGATGTATCTTCATAAACTCAAGAAGTAGTAGACAGGAAGAAGAAATTTGCATAATCATGTCCTTGATAAATCAAATTCGTAACTCGCCAAAAAAAACATAAAAAATAAGTATATTTTACAAAAAAATAAATAAATTACAAAATGGATTGAGACCTTGAAATGAAAAAGAATATGTTAGCTTTGTGATAAATCCCAAAGGATAAATGTAAATAGAATTGTTCCTAAGGATAAATGTAAATAGAATTGTTCCTTCCGAAAACTTTTCAAGATAAGAATCAAAATAAAAATAAAAAATTTTTAATACTTTTAAAGTAAACTCACGAAAAGAATTTCATTCAATCTTCAAAATGATTTTGCAAAAGAGGTTAATTCTCTTTTATGAGAAGCATGCCACAACTTGAAGAGGAAAAGGCATATCTCAAGTGTTTAGAAACATTAAGAAATTCAAATGTAAATATAAGATTACTTAAACTAAAGTTAATTGATCAAATCCTATATTTAATACTTAATTAACTTCTAATTGATCTTAGTACATGGATGGTTCCTTGAGATTAAGAAAAGACATATGATAGTTCCTAAACATAAGGAAAAATTCTTCCTTTTACTTTTAAAAAGCACATAAGGAAAAGTTATTCCTTTCACTTCTAAAAAGCACATGTAACACGTGGAAATGTTAAAGGTTGTGCGAAGTAGTTAGAACCATCATTACACTTATAAAAGTGATATCTATTAGTTAGAAACTCTTCAATTGGCTCTTACACTTATGAATTTCATCCAATATATTTCACTTCGATCATAAAATATTTTCAAATAATCAAGAAATGACCTAAAATAGGATTTTAGAGCTTGTACAGATGAAAATTCTTTAAGACAAAATCTAAGCTTTAAATCTTGAAATGAAATATTTTTGGATCAAAATTAACTTAATGATCTCAAATGAGTTACGTAATTATGATGGTTGTGGGATTTTGTGGAGAATTATAATTCGGCTATACAAAAATGAGGGAAAAACTTTAATTTCAAAATTTGCCCAATATAAAAGTTAAGCAAGCTAAATTTGGTCTTTTGTATCATTTTGGTAATTTCTATGGTACTTGAAATGCATAAATTTGACCCTTAACTTTGCTTTACTAACAGTCACTAATTGTTAAACACCGAATTAAAGTTATTAGTTTTCTACTTCAATTTTGATTATTTAAACACTTACTACCTTAACCTAGGTGAGTTACATGAGGTTATTTATTTTTTCTTCTAAAACAATAGTCACCATACATATCTTAATGGTGTTTCTAACCCCCCTTGATACCTGTTTAACTCCTAATGTTCCATGCTTAAATTTTATAACAAACTTTTACTATCACTTTCGCACTTTTTATTTCTCCTTGTGGAGTAATTTGAATGTATTCAAAGTCAATATCTCATAATTATACCTTAAGAGCATAGTTTTAATTCATTCTTCAAAATGGATTTTAAGGCCCTTCAAACCATATTGAATTATTACTATAATGTTAATTCTTGCCTAGTTTCAAAAACTTATTTTTTCTCGTCAATTACCATTAAAAAAAATTATTTTCTTAGTGTCTCCATCTATTCCACCCATTAAATACTAATTTATCCAAAATTCTTATAGTTATATACTAATTTGTTTTTATAACATAAGTAACTAGTAATAATCAAATCATTAACATAAAACATTATTTCAAGATTTTAAACATGGGAAGATGCCATCAATACTATAAGATAACAATTATATGCCAATAATTTTAATTCAACTTTTAGCTTTTACACTCAACCAACTCCAAAATATAAATTTATACCTCATAGTATAAAAAGACATTAATAAATAAAATGACCTAGTTTATACTTTAGAAAATTTAGCATTAGGAGAGAAATTCATCTTTAAATCAAGTTATGAATATACACTCTCACAACTCCAACAAGATTTGTTTCTTACTTGAAACATTCAATGTTTAGTGTTGGAATGTAAGGATCACAAAACAGAAAAGCCCATCCACATAGGTTGATGACACATGTTGGAATTTAAAAATGACTTATTCACAATGTAACGCGCATTTTTAAGTTGTACCCATTCAATTCATTTTTTTTTCCTGACAATCACTAGTAAAAAAATGGTCTTCAAAGTCGATTTCGAGAGTTCCTTAACGTCGGCTCCCGAACCAACGTTGATCAAGGTAATGTTGAAAGTTTTCAAACATCACGTTAGTTACTTAACTGACATCATATAGTCAGCCACCATGTCGGTTTAAACCAGGCACCAATGTCAAAGACCCATTTCAAAAGTAGTTTATAGGATTGTTGAAGAGGCAACATCACGTCGGTTATTTGGTCAAAACCGACATGGTGTTTGTTCTACATTTTAAAATTGAAATGGAATACCATGTCGGTTATGGCCAAAACTGACTTGATGTAATGGCAGACCACGTCGGTTGTGTCCAAATAACCGATGTGGTGATGCCTCTTGTAATTATTTTAAATGGAACACCACGTCGGTTATGGTAAAAACCAACGTGGTGCATCCTTTACCATGTCGGTTGTAGTCATAACTGATATGGTGTATGTGTTTTTTTTAAATATACAGAACGAATTATCTATTAGCCCCTGCATAATAGTTTCAGTATCCAACCAAAATACATTTCAAAATTCAATTATCATATTACAAATTGCAGTACAATACATATGTAATTAAATATTTACACTAATCTACATAAATACAATGTTATATACACTTCTAATCTACACTAATCTACAAACTACTTTTAAGTAGGAGAAAATATCTTGCCCATTCCCTTTGAAGATCTTCTATTGTTTCCTTATCCAATGGCTCTGGGTATTGAAAAACCTGAAATAAATGTATAACATGTGTTATGAAGCAGTGAAACTTGAAAAACATTTGACATATCTACAAACTTAAGACATGTTCTTACCTGCTTCCAAGAATCGATGATACCAGCTCGTGCTATGGTTCTCATCCAGTGCATGATGTAATATCCACATTCCCAGCCTCCTTATTGCTTATTGTACTTTCACTAAAATTGAATCATCAAATAATTGAATGCTCATTTTAATAAACTTACTTTAGAATAAATACCTTAGGATATATCCAATGGAGGTTTTGAGATGTGGATGTAGATCTTCCTCTGAGAACATTACACACATTCATTGCACTAAAATCCAAGATGTTTAGTAAATTGCATATTATACAAGAAAAGAGTGATATATATTATTTAAAGTTAATTAAATGATACCTTTGTACTATTTGTTTCATATCTGAAGATGTCTTCC
>Ga0099824_1007222_pt1 | contig 14839 bp, 8 predicted proteins | sample SiratrowhiteBW_FD_76837 | JGI IMG/M metagenome (GOLD analysis project Ga0099824, IMG submission 76837) | Root nodule microbial communities of legume samples collected from California, USA - Siratro white BW | ecosystem: Host-associated > Plants > Roots > Nodule | place: USA: California...
ATATATATATATATTTACACACAAAATATTTTTTTTAAATACCTCCTCAACTTGATGCATATGGATATAATCCATTTTAAACTTAGTAAAATTTATTAAATGCTTTTATATAATTAATATGAATTAATTATCTTTTCGTTTCTGAAATTATTCTAACTTTAAATTTTTCTTTGATGAAACGTTGATTATTATTATTATTATTATTATTATTATATATGTATATATTTCTATCATGTTTAACAAAATTAAAAGTAATATATTAATACAAATTTAATGATCCTTTTGTTCAAACCAAAGTAAAACAATGTATTTCTCCTCAAGAAAAATTTACAAAATCTTACTTTCATACTTCTAAAGTTTGTAAGAGCATTTAATCTTCCTATCATTTATTGTTTTTCATTCTTTCCAGTTATAAAATTCTTTTATTATATAGAAATGAATCTTCTATCATGTGCTACACCGTATGTAATCTTTTACTTTTAAGTGAGTATGATTTGAGAATAATATTTTTTTTAGAAAATTTCAAATATTTTAATATTTGTGAAACAACATTATATATAACATTATATATGTAACATTCCATATTTTTCATATAATAGGAACTTCATTGTAAAAAAAAATTATATAATAAACTTGAATATAAAAATTCATATATTTATTATGTATTTTAAAATATACTTTTTTGCATAAGATTTAATAAAATATCTTTATAAAATTATAAATAAAAAAAAATGAAGTTTCTCCATCACAATTCACTGGGACTCACACCACCTGTCAAATTCTCTGCTCCTGTGTAATATACATGATCATCGCAGTTTTAAAAACAAAACAAACAACATACAAAAAGAAGGGTAAGCTAGAGAGTTTTAAAAATTATATTTTCATAAATTAAATTTCTAAAACAACAAATCAAGTTTTCGTAATTCATCTCATACATCATATCATCACTAACACATCACACTCATGAGACATCCATATGATCTGGTCTGTCCAATTCTTTTTCACACCGTAGCGCAGTCATATAATCGTAATCCATATGATCTGGTATAACCGGTTCTTTTTCACACCGTAGCACAGTCATATAAACTTAATACATATGATCCGGTCTGACCGGTTTTTTTTCACACCGTAGCACGGTCATATAAACTCAATTCATATGATCCGGTCTGACCGGTTCTTTTTTACACCGTAGCGCAGTCATATGAATCCTTTAACCCACATGATCTGGTCTGACCGGTTCTTTTTCACACCGTAGCGCAGCATGTGAATCTATTAATCCATATAATCTGGTCCAACCGGTTCTTTTTCACACTGTGGCGCAGTCATATGAACCTCCTTCAACTCCCACCACCTAGTCATCTTCATCTATGATTCCAATGACGTAGAGTCAGGATTGAACCTCCTTCGACTCTCACCACTTAGTCATCTTCATCTATGATTCCAATGACTAATAGAGTTAGGATTTGAACCTCCTTCGACTTTCACCACCTAATCATCTTCATCTATGATTCCAATGACTAGTAGAGTCAGGATGTGAACCTCCTTCGACTTTCACCACCTAGTCATCTTCATCTATTATTCCAATGACTAGTAGAGTCAGGATGTGAACCTCCTTCGACTCTCACCACCTATTCATCGTCATATATGATTTCAATGACTAGTAGAGTCAGGATATAGACACAAACATTGATACTACATCATACATACATAATATTCATTCCATTCAATTCAAATTCATCCAATTCATATTTAATAAAATAAATAATTACAATATATATAAAAAAACAATCAAACTAACTTCCCTCACAAAATATCATAATTTTAGATAAATTTTCATTTAAACATAAACAAACATTTATAAAAAAACATGCAACTAGCTTCCCTTACCCAAATTCACAAAACAAGTAATTATAATATTTATTAAAAACATTCAAACTAGCTTCCCTTACCCAAATTCACAAAACAAATAATTGTAATATTTATTAAAAACATTCAAACTAGCTTCTCTTATCTTTATAGAGTAGAGATACTCAAAAATCCTAAAATCACAGGCAATCTAACTTTGTTCAAGAATCTGATCGGACACTCTTGATCTACTCAACGCTAGGAATATAGGGATATCCTCTGATTGTCAATCTGATAACCTATGAGATTACAAATGTATAGAGAAGGTTGAAAATTTTAAAGAGAAATTGTTTGAGAGATGGTGATTAAAAATGTATATCTTTTTAAAGAAAGAGAGAAAGTTGGGTAGTTTTTATTAGAATAAAACATAATATCCTTTTAAAGAGATAAAATATCTTATTAGAGAGAGAGTTGGTGGTTGTTATAAAAATAAAAAATAAATAACTATCTTTTATTTACTTAAATAATTATTCTGGTAAAAAAAATATGTATTATCTTATTTATCTCTAAAATTAAATTCTAGGTTAGTTTTTATTTCATAGCTATTTTCTAGGATATTACAATATAATATACTTGAATAAAATATGTATAAATTGACTCACAATATTATGTTTTATGTTTGATGTGCATAAAATAAATAAATTACTTTCACAACTAACATTTGGTATTTTTCTTTTGTAAAGTTAAGCACTAAAACAACTTATGGTTTTATTCAAGAGTGATGTCAATTTCTTCAAACTTAAGCATTCCAATTTCAAGTAATAAGTTAAGAATATACTTTCTTTTGCATAAAAAAAAAATGAGTTTCAATTTAACCACTTCAATTTACAATGCTTATTCAAGATCTCTAAGTTATTTCATCTCAAATTTGTAAAAACATGAACAAACCAATAATTATATAGAACTTCTAGACTATCTCTTAATAGAAATATTTGATGTTAACAAAATATAATAGGTCGTTAAATCAATGTTTAAGTGTTTTATAAAATAAAATTATAATCACAGGTAACAAAACTTCTAATAATCGTTCAGATCATAAGTAAGATGATCTACCAACTTGTGTTAATATAATTAAAGTATATGATAAAGTCGTATATAAGAATTTTTTATATACATAAAATCAAATATATGTAAAAGAATTCAAATTATACTTTAAAAAATAACAAAAAATACAATTAGCGTCGAATGTGCTAATTTTATAAATATGTAAATATATGGTTTGAAATGTTTTTAAGGAATAATTTGATATTGCAAGAAAATAAGAAAGATAAAACAAAATATATCTAAAAATAATCAATAATATACATTGTCAAATACTATTACATGTTTCTATATTTATTGCTGAAAGACTGTTAAAGAAGTCAAATCTTCCTAACAATGACATTGATTCGCAAATAACACAATATATATAAATATAAATATTCAAGTGATTATGATATCAGTAATTATGGGATCGAGCATATATGAGCTTTTTGTATAATAGGATTCTTTTCAGTATTTTTCATTTGTACACTCATTATGCATTAAATATCTTAAATAATTATAATTATTTTGATGCAATTATGATTTCAAAGCTATTTTTAATAAATTAAATATAAATATCTTAAATAAAAATATAAATAAAACTTTTAAATTTAAATTTTTACTCTAAGTAATTAAAGCAGGTTAAATAATAAACTTTGTCAATTATTTAAATTGTTATTATCTAGTATGTACAATTATATAGAAGAATATAATGTATGATTAATTTCACTTCGCATAATAATTATTGAAAATTTATCCCTTTCTTTATTTTAAGATTTTTTTAAAAATTTAATAATTATTATTTTCAGAATTGTCAATTATATTATTATTTTTCATTAAATATTTAATATATATATATATATATATATATATATATTATGATTTAAGGTTTAGAGTTCAATTTATCCTAAAGTTTAATAAAAAAAACATAAATAACTTTTCGAAATTAAGGAACTTCCAAATCTAATAAATATAATTATTCAAAATTTAAAGACCTAAAATAATATATCTAAATATGAAAAAAATTTAGTATAAACTTAGTCAATCGGAAACAATCACTTTTCTTAACTATCTTTATCAAAATGGATAAATAAATCTTTATATTAGATAAAAAAATTGATAACAAGAAAAAAATAAAGAATAAATCTTTAGATTAAATAAGTAAATTGGTAACTAGAAAAAAATAAATCTTTAGATTAGATAAAAAATTACTGTATTTGAAAATCTAATTAGATATAAATAATTATTTATTTATGAAAATGATAAGTGAGATAGAAGTTGAAAGGAGAGAAAATAAAAAGAAAGAAAAATAGAAAAGTGTGAATGGAATAAGAAGAGTTACATAAAATATATTTAATTTTTTTTATAATTTTTCAATTACAAAATTTAATATTACATAAATTATTTTTTACAATTTAAAAAATGAGACGTATTTCTGAATTTTTTTTTCTCTACTAATACTTTTTTTGTTTTTTATTTTTTTCAATAAATCTCTTTAATTTCAATTTTTGAAATAACATTTTTTTACACTGGAAGATTAATAATTGTGATTATTTATGAATTTATAGCATGTTAGTTTTTTCGGTTTGTAGCAGTTATTAGTGATTACTAATTGATTAAAATTAAGATAAAAAATAATATAAAAATATTGAATTAAATTTTTAAAAAATAATACTCAAAAGAGAATGAAATAAAATATTTTATAAGTATTTTTAACTAATTAATTATAATAAAAAATAAATGATAAATTATTTTATGTTATATTTTTATATTAAATTTAATTTGGTAACACAAATTATAATAATTTTGTAATTATATTTTTATATCAAAACTGAAATTGAAAGAAAAAATTGTAATATATTATAAAATTATTATTTGAAATAAAAATTATATTTTTAATTTTTTTAAAAATATCTAAATAATTAATATGAAAATAAAATATTTTCTTAATAAAAATAGAAAATAATTTTTGATAGAGTTAGAATTTAATAGAAATTGAATTTAATTTTTAATAAAGATAAATTTTAATTTTTGATAAAGATAGAATTTGATTTTTTTTATAAAGATAAAATTTGATATTTGATAAAAATAATATTTGATTTTTACGAAGATAAATTTAATTTTAATTTTTTATAAAGATAAGATTTGAGTTTTGATAAAAGTAAAATTTGATTTTTGATAAAAATATGATTAATTTTTAATAAAGATAAGATTTAATTATTGATAAAAATAAATTGTAATTTTTAATCAACCTAAAATTTAATTTTTGATAAAGATAAATTTAATTTTTTATTCGAGATACAACCCCTATGCAAAACAAAAGGTATAATTTAATAAATATACAATTAGATTTAAATTTATTTTAGAATATAAAACAAAATATTTTATCTTTTATTTTTTATTATAATCAATTAGTTAAAAATACTTATAAAATATTTTATTATCTTTTCTTTTTACTATATTGCAAAAATTTAATTTAATATTTTTATATGATTTTTTATCTTAATTTTAATCAAATTAATTATCACAATTACTAAACAAACACATAAAAAATTTACAAATAATTATAATTGTTATACAATAATTAATATAGTGAAAAAAATGCTATTTTAAGAATTCAAAATTAAAAAAATTTATTGAGATAAATAAAAAATAAAGTGTAGTTTAATATAGAAATTTAGTTATTTTGTTAATAGATTATGAACTTAATTTCAATATATGAAAGGCCCATGTGCATTTTTTTTTTCATTCAAATTTGAGTTTTTAAATATAAAAAAGATATTTTGAGGTGTGACTATATATATACAAGTGGAAAAGAAACCAAATTGCATATTTTTCTAAAAAATCAAAAACCCTACACTCTCTCTCTCTCTCTCTCTCTCTCTCGCTTTCCCTCTCCGAAACCGCTCTTTGATTCTGGTCTTAACAATGGCGACCGCTTTGCTGGACGATGAAACTGCGAAGAAAGTCGTACGACAGGTTTGCACTGTGGTTTTACCTTTCGCTATTCTATACTCGTTCGCGTCGTTTATTCAACTTTCGTTAACGTTTTGTTCCAAACAGGTGGAGTTCTACTTCAGTGATAGCAACCTTCCCACAGACAACTTTCTGAGGAAAGCAGTCAGTGAGAGCGAAGATGGCAGTATCCTTCTTCTTTATTAAGCGTTTGTGAATTGCTTCAAATTTTTTGTTGCGTTTCGATAAAGTGATTGAATTTTTTTTTTTGCTTCCAAGAAAACATAGCCTTAGAACAATAAATTTCTATACTTTAGGCTTTGGGATCAATTTTTATTATTATTATTTCTTTCAATTCTGAAATACCAAACAGAGAGACTCGACATTGTGTTTAATCCTATTGCTGTTCTGTTTCCATCAACACCTATTTGATCAATCCAAAAATGTGGCTAATTGATTTATTTTATTTTATTTTTTTGCCTTTTGCAATGTTGTTTGCCTTGACTCTTCCTGCAACCACACAGTGGTTAGTTTGGCTCTTATTTGTTCTTTTAATCGGATGCGAAAGCACCTTAAACTGGAGGAGGTTAAGTCGGCCGAGGTGACAGAAGATACAGTCAAAGCTGTTGCACAAGCTTTGAAAGATTCGGCTTTGGTCAGAGTCTCAGAAGATGGTTGGTTTCTTTTTTTATGCATGTGTTTGGTTTTATTAAAAAGGTGGTTTTATTCAGGCAACATTAAGTTTTGTATTTGTTTTCGTAATTAAAGAATCTAATATTAGTGTGAATTCCTCCTAGCTTATTGGTTGTGTAAATTCTTTATTTTTTGTGTCTAGTTTAGACTTGGAGAACTTTTTTCCCCTTGTCATGCTGCAGCAATATGAATAAGTTATCGAAATAAGCTTTTTTTTTTCCTTGGACACTGTTTTTGCTCTCTTGCCATGTTTCTTTCATAAACATACAATTTATTCTTTTGAACCACTTACTTCCACAACTTTATATTTGCTATTGAAATAAGTTTTATGGTGATTGCTTGTAATGGTTATGGTGTTTATGTTTTTGAATTGTTTTGAAAACTTTTAGGGGTTATTGAAGTGAGTGGAAGAGGAATCAAATGGTCATTAGTTAAATTTAATTTTTAACGTTGTGTTGTGTTTATTGGGAGACTATTGATGAAATGGACATGTTTAACCCAGTATTTGTCAGTTGCAGATCAGTTGATTGTATGAATAAATTCTTCTTTTTAATTTTTGGTGCTAGGTTTTATGTTGAATGAAATATGCTACTTAGTAATTTTTTGTAAGTGGGTTTATGCCTAACTTACAAAACTGACTTGTAAATTGAAGTTAGTATCCATTTGTATACTATAATTTGACCTTATCTCTAGTTATGTGGGCTCTCTAAAATACCTCTTCACGCACCAAAGATTGGACATCTTGAGTGTGGGACTAGGGAAACCTGACAGCGGGTGACACAAGTCCTAACAAAGTTGACTAGGATAAACTCTGAATAATAATCATACCATTTTAGTAAGTGAGTTTAAGTCTAACTCAACTTCACAAAATAAGCTTGTAAAGTGAAGTTTGCACCTATTTATATAATATAATTTAGTCTTATCTCTAATTGATGTGAGCTCTGTACCAGTTGTAAACAATTTTTTCTCATTTGTTTATTCATGTTTCAGGGAGCAAAGTTGGCAGGTCAACTGAACTTCTGAAGCCAGAAGAGGTAATTGAGCAGGTAGAGATAAGAACAATTGCTGCATCGCCATTTCAATATAATGTGAAGCTCGAAGATGTGGAGGCATTCTTTGGTCAATACGGCAAGGTATTGTTTAGATTACTGCTATCATTTTTATTATAACATTTTCACTTGAGAGAATTGTAGTTCCTCTCCTTATTTTTATTGGTTTTGATGTACGGTATGCTGCAACTGGAGTGAAAACTGTATAAAAGTTCATTAAATATCTTGATGTGATGCTGGAGCTGAATTGCTATGCTTCTTATAAACAGACTGTCTTCATTTTTAAAGATAAAAATCTGGAAATTTATTGCACTGGTCAATCTTACATTCTTCAGATTATAGACTACTTCAATGATAAGAAAAAGTTCGTAAGATGGTCCTGGTCGTAGAGAGTAATTTTTGATAATTTATTTTTTAAGTAACAAAAGGGATAAATTCTAGTTTCCTGTTTCAGGTTAACAGTGTTCGGTTGCCTCGTCATGTTGGAGACAAAAGGTTCTTTTGTGGCACTGCTCTTGTTGAGTTTTCATCAGATGAAGAAATGGAAAAATTTTTGAAGGAAAGTGTTGTCTATGCGGGGGCTAAGTTAGAATTAAAGCCAAAGTAAGAATACTTATATTGATTCAGTACTGAGTCATTGATTGATCAATTATAATTAAAAAGTGTTATCTTTTTTCTGTAAATTAGGATTATTTCTTATTAAGTGGAAGAAAGGGAGGATAGTCCAATATTTTATGTCAAATTCCTTTGAAAAAAAAAATATATTGCTAAAAGATTTGCAATTATTGATATTTGTAATAGAAAAAAAAAAGAAAAAAAAAAATGAGCATTGATAGTAGCTGCTTTACAGCCATATTGCTTTTGTATCATTACATGGAACATTTCAATTTAATGCATTTAGGTTGCAACGATGTGTTTTGTTCTAGCAGGATTTTAGGATGTGAAGACAGTCTACATAAGCATATTATCTAATATTGTTTATGTTTATTTTATCCAATCCAGGAAGGAGTTTGATCTGCAGAGAGAGAAAGAATTAAAAGAGCAAGAAAAATTTCGTGGACTTGGGGGTGTAGATCACCAGAATAACACAAATACAGAATCAGGGTAAGATACTAACAATTCTTTTGATCCCCACTCCTACAATAAAACAGATAAGTTTATTAGCTAATTATCCATGTTTATCACAGCTACCCTAAAGGCTTACTTATAGCCTTCAAGCTAAAGACTATTTCTGATGAAGTTCCTTCAGAACAAAATAACTCTGATCAACAAACCAATGGCACTCATGATATCTCCAAAAGCGATCAACAAAATCCATCTGAAATTGCTGCTGAGGAAAGTGGTAAAAAGGTGTCAGAAAATGACCAGAATGATAAAGAAAACAGTGGGGTGAGTGAAGGAAAAGAGACTGAGGGTGAGGAAAAGAGTAAAGAAACTGATGAAAAAATTTCTGCTGCTGCTGACAAGGACAACAAGTTTGTTATCTCACGAGAGGACTTGAAGGTTGTCTTTGAGAAGTTTGGTACTGTGAAGGTAATCGGGTTTTCCCCCTTTCTTTGGTTGATGGGCTTACTGCCTTTTGTTTGATTTTTGTCCATTTTATACAGTTATCTGCTTATTATAACTACTTCTTTCTTCTTTTGGAGTTTCTTTCACTTTTTAAATGATACTTTTTGCCTAATTTTGTTTGAATACCCAGGTGGTGAGTTCAACCAATCTGTCTCAATTTCATCCTTTAAGCCCTAAAGATTGTTATTGATTTATCATCTAGCTATTTGAATTGATCAAGACTTGTATAAATTGTATTCTGTTTGCCTGTTCAGTACATTGATTTCAAGATTGGAGCAGAGTTAGGATACATTCGATTTGAAGATCCTGAAGGTGCTCAGAAAGCTCGTGCAGCTGCAGCTCTTTCTGAAAGGGAGGGCTTAGTTGTGAAGAACTGTGTTGCTACTCTGGATCCAGTGACTGGTTTGTTTCACATCTAATTTAATTTTTCATGAGTTATTCATATGCATTTGTTTGGTAAAAACGCCCACTTCATGTCTTGATCAACAAAATTATGTTGTCTACCTAATTAGTTTTTCCTTTCATTATCACTAATACTCATCACATGTGCTGGTGCAATTTCTCTGTTTCATTTGTTTTGTCTTCCATTTAATGTATATTAATATGACCGGTGGCTAAGGGTAGACCATTTGAAGAACACTGTTGGATAAATTGACTGATACTGACACAGTCCTTTTTTCCTTTTTTGGTTAATCTGAGAGCTGTTCTTCTGGTATGGTTTCAGGTGAAGCGGAGAGAGAATACTGGAGCATGCTTCGTTGTAATCAACAAGAAAAGCACACACGATATATGAATAATAACCGAGGAAGGTAAGAGGAGTCACTCAACCATGTCTTGAAAAAGGCATTATTGGTTCCTCTTTTAGTTTTGGCTTAAATATATTTTTGATTGGTGAAAATTTTGACCTATTCGTGATGGTTATAAAAAAGGTATTCATTATGTGTGTGCCTTTTTTGTTCCCAACAAGTGCTAACTATCAATATTTTTAATGTAAGAAAGAATAATAACCATAACATTTTTTTTGACGTGAAAACCATTATACATGTTCAGACCAAAAAATATATTTAACTTTTTACGTTCTTATGATGGGGCTTCTTTGGAGGGGTGGAACTGAAACTAGGATATAATTATTAAGAAATGTTGACATTCTCTAATGCTCTTTTTGACACATTCTCTTCTTACATTCCATGGCAGGGGAGGAAAGCATGGGAGAGGTGGTAAATTCAACCGGTCCAGAGAGAATGAATCTGCACTAGATCGCCCAAATAAAGTTAGAAAGTTTTAACTATATACAGATTAATGGTCATAGATGACTTTAGATATAAGTTTTTTGTGTTGCTGAGAGGTATTTGGTAATGTATACCGTAAATTTTGATCTGTTTATTGTTGCGTCAGGAGTAGCATGACGTAGTTCTCCGTTTTTTCGGGGTTATTTTGTAACACACTTAAGTTATTGCTTTTTTGTAGTTTTTGGTATTATAATTTAATGAATGCATACCCTTTTCTTTTGATCACAGCATTTTTATAGAAAGATATTTTGAACTGCTCTACTGTACTATTATTTTTTCTTTGTATTTCTGCATGAATCTCCTCTATCGAGTTTGGCATTTTTAGTTTGAAAGTTTAATTTGTATTTAAAGCACCATACGCATCAAATTTATTGAGAAAGAGAAAAAAATGTTATTCTTATGATTCTTGGATGAGAACACGGGTAGATTATATCCTTTTAACAAAGCATTGTCAATTTATTTATTTATTTTGCTTTGGAAATGTACTTATTTTCATATTTTCCTTTTTCATTACATTTAAATTTAATTTTGTCTCTTTCTTATTTTCACTCATCTTAACTTTTTCTCCCTTTTTACCCTCAAAATTTGATCAATATATGCTTTAACATGATATAGAGGTATTAATATAATTGTATGATTATTCATGACAAGGGTATAACTAATTTTTTTACCCGTGTGACTTTTCTTTTTTATCAAAGAAATGAATAAGTGACTTGAAAATGTAATTCCAAAATTAGAAGATGAATTGAATAGTGTAAAAAGTGATTGAGTCTTGAAATCATTTACAAAATTTTATCTTGTAATTGTGGTGAGACAATTTTGTCAATTATTAAAGAATGTAAAAAATTAAGTTTTTGCAAAATAAAATACATTACCTTATAAAAAATTCTTGCAAATTTTACAATGGGAAAAGTGAATCTTTAAACTCTCTTTTTAAGTTTTCAAAAATGTGTTTTCAATGGAGATTATAATTTTAATTTCTAAAAGAAAACAAAAGCATACAAAAATCTGATTTTTATAAAGAAAAATATCCAACTCTTCATTCATTATTTGGCTTTATTGTATGAGAAAAGGTTATATCTCTAGAAATTGTAATATTAGAAAATTTGGTGTGCCAAAGTTACAGTGAAAATCAAAATGTACTAGAGAAAAACTTAATATTGTTGGACCTAGATTAAAAAGGATATCATATTCTTCTATATAATCTATTCTTGTCGTGCATTTGAAGGTCAACAAATTACTTTGGTATTTAGATATTAGTTGTTCAAAATACATGGATAGAGACAGAAAAAAGTATACCGATCTTGTTTTCAAAATAACTTGACTTGTCTCATATAGGAAAAATATTAGGAAGTGGTAACATTGGTAACGATTCTTCTATTTTCATACAAAATGTAGTATTTGTTGAAGGTCTCAAGTACAATTTATTAAGCATTAGCAAACTATATGATAAAGATCACAAGGTAATTTTTAGACCTAATCACAATTTGATTTGTGACTCTAAGACCAACAAGATCATGCTAATAGGTAAAAAAAAAATTAAGAACATATATATGTTAGACATGGAACATGCATCATCCTCTAAAATTGCATGCTTGGTAACTAAGAATGAAGATTCCCTAGTTATAACACAGAAAGATTGATCATATTCATATGTATCATCTTAACAAACTGATTATAAAGAACTAGTTTATGGTCTTCTAAAGTTCAAGTTTGAGAAGGATAAAATACGTGAAGCATGTCATAAGGGAAACAAACAAAAATTTCTTTTAATAAAAAGAATTATATTTTAACTATTAGACCCTCGGAGAGTGTACATATTAGCTTGGTCATTCAAGGACAATAAGCCTTGGTGGAAACTATTTGTCATTATTGATGATTTCTCTAGATATTCATGGAATTTTTTTTAGTATTTAAGAATTATGATTTCATTGCTTTCAAAAAGCTTACCAAGATTTTACAAAATGAGAAAGGTTGCAATATTTGTTCTATTAGGAATGATCAAGGAGGAGAATTTCAAAATGATCCATTTGACTCTTTCTGCGAAATACATGGAATTAGGCATGACCTTTTTGCACTTAGAACTCTTCAATAAAATGGATTAGTAGAAAGGAAAAATAAGTCTCTAAAAGAATTAGCTAGAACCATGTTAACTGAATCATCTCTACCTAAATATTTTTGAGTTGGTGTAATTAGTACAACTTGTTCTATGTTGACTAGGGTTTCAATTACACTTATTCTCAAGAAAACCCTTATTATGATTTGTTAAACGGTAGAAAGTCTAATATATACATTTTAAAGTCTTTGGATGTCAATGTTTTATCCTAAGTAATAATAAGGAAAACCTTGCCAAATTTGATGTTAAAGTTGATGAAGTCATCTTTTTTGGTTATTTAATACATAACACAATATATAAGGTGCATAATAAGAGGCTTTTAATTGTAGAAGAATATTAATATATTGTATTTGATGAATTTAAGTGTCAAAAAGAAAAGTTGTCAAGAATTGATGCTTGTGATGATGAGAATCTATTACAATATAAGGTGCACAATAAGAGGCTTTTAATTGTAGAAGAATATAAACATATTGTATTTGATGAATCTAATTGTCAAAAAGAAAAGTTGTCAATAATTGATGATTGTTATGATGAGAATCTGTTGGACAATTTCTCAAAATTGAACACAAATTAGTCAAATGATTAAAACAAACTAGATGAGGCAACTGAAGGACAAAATTTTCATAATATCTTGCTAGAGAATAGAGAGTACCAAAATCTCTCACTTTACAATGTGATTGGTCAACTGGAGAAGAGAGTATCAATTAGACATTCCTTCAATGATTTCAACAATACAATGGTCTTTGTTTCTCAAATTGAACGTAAAACAATTGAAGACGCCTTAAAATATGAAAATTGAATATCCGTCATGTATGATGAACTTAATTAGTTTGTACAAAATGATGTTTGGTTTTTAGTACCTAAGACTGAAAACATGAATGTCATAGGAACTAAATGAGACTTCAAAATTAAGATGGATGAACTAAAAATTATCGAGACAAATTCAGGCTAGTTGCAAAAGGATATAAACAACAAGGTACTGATATTGATTTTGAGGAAATATATGGATCAATGGCCAAATTAGAAACTGTTAGACTGCTCCTTCCTTATGCTTGTATGACTAGCTATTTTCAATGTTGTTTTCAAATAAAAGTAACTTATTTTTTCCTAAAAATTTACAATATTATGAGGATTCTCAAAGGATACACTTCTATTGTATTCAATATTTAACATTCTTCTTATAGAAATTAATTTGGAGGCTTTTTTAGAATAAAACAAAACTAAGAACATGCTAGGAATTGAAAAATAAAATTCAAGGAAAACGAAAGGTCAATTCACGGATTCAAGATTTATAGAATTACTTTTATTATAATTCTTTACAAAAATTATATCCAAGTTTAAACAATAATCTAGTTAAATTAATTAATTTAATCAATTAAATATCATTGAACTAAAAATACAAATCTAATTAAAATTCAATCAATTCCTAATTTAACTTCTAAAAAAACATAGCTATAATCATAAAGTGCAAATATGAGATTACAGAGAAGAAGAACATACTAGTGTTAAACAATCGTTGCAAAACATAACTTGACTTTTATGATCTTGATTTTGTGAATTGAATCTCAATAATTAATTCTCCACTGATGAAGAACAAAGAATAAGAAGGAAAATAAAAGAGGAAGAGACAATCAAAATTTGAGAGAAAGAGAAAGAAACAATTTTTAAAACTAAAATAATAAACAAATAATTTTCAAGTGATTAAAGCATATTTAGGTATGTGTGTGTGTTTTAAACCATGTGCATACATCTTATATCATTGGAATGAGCTATAAAAATTCTTAACGATTTCAAAATATAAAAATTCCAAGTGAATTTAACTTGTTTTGATAAAACTAAAGATCACGTTAGCAAAAAAATCAATCAATTTAAAATTTATCTTCAATCAATATTTTTATAACAATATAACTTATTTTAAACTATTTTGGAAACTTATATAACTGCTTTCAAAAATCATACTTTATATATAGAAGAGAACATAGAAAAACAAAAATACAGACTACATAAAGCTTTGAGAGAAAAACCATGTGTCATAAGTGATTTGCAAAAGTGTTTTGATTCAAGAAGAACCAAGAAAGTGTTTCTTAAAGCTCATCCTTGATTGAAGATTGTTGAAGAAAAAAAAGCAACACCAGCCATTTATTACTATAATTAATAATTTATCAATTCCTAAGCTTTTATTAATGTACGTAGAATTATTTTAGGAAGAGAAATATGTGGAGAAAGTGAGTGGCATATAT
>Ga0099824_1007223_pt1 | contig 14838 bp, 5 predicted proteins | sample SiratrowhiteBW_FD_76837 | JGI IMG/M metagenome (GOLD analysis project Ga0099824, IMG submission 76837) | Root nodule microbial communities of legume samples collected from California, USA - Siratro white BW | ecosystem: Host-associated > Plants > Roots > Nodule | place: USA: California...
AAAATATTAAAAAAATATATATATATATATATATATATATATATATATATATATATATATATATATATATATATATATATATATTCATTTTATGTCTTTTATAAAGAAATAAAGGTAAAGGTGATGCTTTTCAAATAAAAGAAATTAGCATAATTGTTATAATTATTATACAAAGGGTGAAAGGGGAATTTGAGACTTTAAATTCAAGTCATCTTTCAGGATATTATGTTGGTAAATCATTTTAATTAAGCATTTATTTGATAGTATATATTTCTATAAACTTGTCTACTGTTTTACAAAGAACGTATTAAATGAAAAATAAATATATTTAATATGTTGGAAAGTTTGACTATATCTAATTATTTTTTGTTTTATTTGTAACAGAATTATTTGTAACAGAATCGGTTAAAAGATTTTTCAGGAAGTTTATATTTAATATATTACAATAAATTCAAATAGCATATAGATAGTTCATAATTATAGTTATGGTCAACTTTGTTAAATTAAAATAAAATAAAGGTAAGCTATTTTATGTTAAAATATTATTAAACCATGTTTTGGATCATGGAGTAGAAAATAAGTGAAAAATAAATAAAAAATAAATAAAGTGGAAAGAGTAGATTTTTAAACTAAAGAGGAGGATATGGAAGTTTATAATTAATATATTACAATAAATTCAAATCGCATATTGATAATTCATAATTATGGTTATGGTCAAACTTGTTAAATTAAAATAAAGTAAAGGTAAGTTATTTTATGTTAAAAGATTATTAACCCATTTTTTGGATCATGCAGTAGAAAACAAGTAAAAGAGAAATAAATAAAAAAATGAGTAGAAAGAGTACATGTTTAAACGAGAGACGACATATGGAAGTGGAAGCGGTAAAAGTGAGAAGTGAACAAAAAATAATAAATAATTTGACCAATATGATAGAATAAAAAAAATTATAAATTAATGTAATTAAAAAAATTAAAATACTTTTGTATTAAAAGAAATATAACTAAATATTAAAAAATAAATATTTATTATCTATTTTTAAGTTAATTGAAATGTTATCACATAAAAATTATATGGTAAAACTAAATATAAATATCTATATACTTATCATACTATTTTAAAATATATTACTCCAAATAAGATTTAATAAAATGTCTTCATAAAATTATAAAATAACAAAAAGTAAAATAAAATAACAAAAAGTAAAATAAAATAAAATAAATTTTTTCATTACTTATCAGATTCTCTATTCATATTCACGTGTAACAAATGATCATCGTAGATTTAAAAATAAAACAAATATTACACAAAAAGAATGGTAAGAGAGTTTAAAAAAATTGTATATTCATAAATTAAATTTTTATCTCAACCAAACTATAACAAATACTTTTATAATTCATCTCATACATCACATTATCATTACTACGTCCAATAATTTATATCATACATATAATGACTCACATACAATGACATTGAACTCTATACTTCTTGAAGACTCGTGCATTGAGTTAGACGTAAAGGTTTGTACTTTTCATATATCATTCTTTTATTCCTATTAGTCTCTATTTCAAATATTAGGTACAGTTTTCATATACATAGGGTTAATTTATATATCTTTTTCCGATTAACTCATATTTCAAACCTCAAACATGGTCATATAAACCTCCTTCAACTCTCACCACCTAATAATCTTTATTTATATGATTACAATGTACTAGTAGAGTCAAGATACTTCCTTAAATCAAATTTTCAAACAATACACATCCTAACAATCTCAACACGAGTATCTTCTCTTCATGAAGATACAATGTCTTAACGACCATTCCATATCATTTACAAAATTGATACTATATCATACCATACATAAACATTTATTTAATTTAACTTAAATTCACGAAATTCATACTTAATAAAACAAGTAATTACAATATGTATAAAAAAACGTACAATTAGTTTCACTTACCTACCAGAGTTCACAAAACAAGTAATGACAATATCTGTTAAAAACATTCAAACTAGTTTTCCTGACCAGAATTCACAAAACAACTAATTACAATATTTATTAAAAACATTCAAACTAGCTACTCTTATATGTATGGAGTAAGGACACTCAAAGGAGTTTCAAAAACCTAAAATTACAAGCAACCTAACCTATACCAAGAGCTTCTAATTAATTATATACACTACTAGGACAATGGACCAAGATGGAATCATTTTGATCTTAGAGGATATAGTCAAAGTACTCCTACCAAAAACAGAATTAACGTAAAACTGACTATGAGAAAAAATGAACTTACTCTGTTTAATGATCTGATCGGACACTTTTGCTCAACTTAATGCTAAGAATCTAGAGGTGGCCTCTAATTGTTAGGAAAGCAAAATTTTTTAGAAAGAATATAAAGAAAAAAACTTCGAATAACGTGCATTATTTGGGGATTCAACTTATCTAAGGAGGTATCGTGACTCTATTGGTACATTGGTTTCATATAGATGAAGATTACCAATTAGTGAAGAGTCGAAGGAGATTTATATGACCATGTACAAGGTTTGAAATATGAGTTGATTGGAATAGGACATATGGATTAACCATGTACATATGAAAACTGTATTTGAGATTTGAAATAGGAATTGATTAGAACAGATTATATCTGATGTTTGAAATATGAGCTGGTCGGAACAGATGAATGGTATATGACAGGTACAAACCTCTTAGTCTAACCCAATGCACGAGTCTTCCGAAAGTAGAGAGTCAAGTGTCGTTGTATGTGAGTCAGTATATGTATGATTTGAGATGAATTATGAAAGCTTGATTTGTTGTAGTTTATTTGAGATAGAAATTCAATTTATGGAAATATATTATTTTTTAAAACCCTCTAGCTTATCTTTCTTTTTTGTCTGGTGTTTGTTTTGTTTTTTAAATATGAAATGATCGTGTATTACATGTGAGCAGAGGATTTGACAGGTGGTGTAACTCCTTAGTAGCTAATGGAGAAGTTTTATTTTATTTTACTTTATTTTGGGATTGTATAGAGATTTTTTTTATTAAATCTTAGGTGGATAAGTATATTTTGAAATATATTATGAATGCATGAATATTTATATTTAGGTTTATTATATATTTATATTTAGGTGGATGTTACACTAAGTGTATGAGAAAGGGAAAAAAGTAAAATTAAATTAAAAAGAAATTTAAGTATAAAATATAATTATGTCATAATAAATATTTTATTAATATTTATGAAACCTACAATTTAGTTTTAGAAATAAATAAGATGGAACATGATAATATCTTTTTAGAGAAAATTTTAAATAAATCCATCATAATAATCTTAACATGGGTATCGATTATCATTTCACATCGTTCACAAACATTGATACTACATTATATCGTACATAAATATTTATTCAATTTAATTTAAATTCATCTAATTCATTCTGAATAAAACAAGTAATTACAATATCTATTAAAAACATTTAAACTAGCTTCCCTTACCTCTGTAGAGTAGGAATACTCAAAGGAGTTTCGAAAAACCTAAAATCACGGACAACCTAACTCTGTTCAAGAATCTGATCGAACATTCTTGTTCTACTCAACGCTATAAATTTAGGGATGACCTCTGATCGTCAAATTGATAAGGAAGGAAGGCGGATTTCTAGAGAAGATGCAAAGAAATTGAGAAGAACAACTTTTGAGAGAAAGAGGGTTGGTAGTTTTTATAAAAATAAAATAGAATATATCTTATTAGAGATAGTTGGTGGTTGTTATAAAAATAAAAACTAAATAAGTGATTTTTCTATTTATTTAAACTATTTTGTTACAAGAATTATCCAAGTGTTATCTTATTTATTTCTAAAACTACATTTCAAGTTAGTTTTTATTCAAGAACTATTTTCTAGAATATTATACTTACAAACAGACTAGACTTAAAACATTTTTAAGAATAAAACATTTTTAAGAATATGCATTATATTATCAACAAAACTTTAGCAACTGATACCAGTAAGACTTGACATCCATCTCTTAAATAATTATGTAATAATCGTATTTCAATAATAATATATTAGTATAAAATAGTAGGATGCTGTTATAGGCTTTTTTCTCATTTTAGTGTATTTTTTCACATTAATGTCTAAAATGGACAAAAAATTATTGTTTTACTAAAATGGACAAATCTTGCCAGCTAGATAGGATTTCAAACTAAGAAATCCTTCCAGTTAGGCATGATTTCAAGCTGGTCAAATAGAAGTAACATGTTGCCGATTTTAATTAAAGACATAAATTAAAATCGTTTCTCTATGTCCAATCATTTTTTAATTATTTCGCACTATGTTTGTTACGTTTAATAATTAAAAAAATTAATCATAATAATTAACTCGTAATAAAAAAATAAGACATACAAATTTATTTTAAATTAAAATAAAATAATATAATGATAATAATAAGAAGAATTTTAATTAAATGTACACAAATTTAATTTAAATGATAATAATAATTATTGAAACAATAATTATAATTAAATTCATACAAATTAAATTAAAATAATAATAATAATAATATTTAGGGATAATAATGATAATAATAATATAATGATTATTTTCTAAGAAATAATAATAATAGTAATAATATTCTAACAAATCTAATTAAATAACAACAGAAATAACAATTATTATAATAATATTATAATAACTTTTATAAATGAAGAAAATAATAGTTGATAATATAATATTACGGTATCAACTTTTATCACTTCATAATAAACCAATATCATCAAATTATTATATTTTCACTTATCATGAAAAAAAAATAACAGATATTCTAACCAATACAATATCAACTATTATTTTTTTATTTATAAAAGTTATTATATTATTATTATAATAATCATTATTATTGTTACTATTTTAGTTAGATTTGTTAGAATATTATTACTATTATTATTATTTAGAAAATAATCATTATATTATTATTCTCATTATTATCCCTAAATATTATTATTATTATTATTATTATTATTATTTTAATTTGATTTATATGATTTTAATTATAATTATTGTTTCAATAATTATTATTATCATTTAAATTAAATTTATCTAAATTTAATTAAAATTATTCTTATTATTATTATTTAAATTAAATTTATATGAATTTAATTAAAATTATTATTATTATTATTATTACCATTATATTATTTTATTTTAAAATAAATTTGTATGTCTTATTTTGTTAATTATTAAACGTAACAAACATAATATCAAATAATTAAAAAATATTAGAAAAATAATTTTAATTAATATTTTAATTGAAATAGCCAGTATATTACTATTTAACGTGAAATCATGTTGATTGTTTAATAGTTAAAAAAGTTGATGAAGTAGTGGTTTTTAAAATATTTTGTCGGTAAACAAGAAAACAATTAAAAATATAGAGAAAAAAACTAAAGATTTTATAACAATTCGAATAAACTAACTTTATATCTAGTATCAATCAATTAAATTTTAGAATAATTTTTTTACTTTCTTAAAAATGTTGAGATTATAATTACATTTTACATGCAATCACATTTAAAAAATAATGTACATACAGTTCTTCTGAAGAACCATCCAAAGAAAAATATCAAAAAATGTAGAAATATAATGCATCTAACTACACCAATCATATATATCAAGAGTTTACAAGAATTTAAAAAGATATCACCTCACAATAATAAATCACAGAGATGTAGAATTATGAGTAATTAATCAAGAAAATCATCACACATCCTCCAACATGTCTTAGAAGGAAAGAGAGTTTTTCGTGGTGTTTGAAAGCTTTTAGGTTCACTAGTCTGCCTCTTGTGATAAAATTGTTATCGATAATCACTTCTAATGCAAAATTTAAATTAAAACAAAACTTCTTGCATGTTGAATTATTTATTATAGAAATTTTATTTCGCAAGGAAAATTTTGTAAAATATAAAATGTATGTTTTATAGGTTATTTTTTTTCCTTACAATAATCCTGTTTCAACCTTATTAGAAGTTTCCTTGACCAAACCTTAGGAATTGTGTGATTTATGTGAACATAAGTGTTATAGCAATATGGAAACTTTTTTATTTTTTTAATTACAAAAAATTATCTTATTTCATCAAAATTTGTACGATAAACGTGAAAACAGAAAATAATAAGAACAGCAAATTTTATTTTTACTGTTTCTTATATAAAATTTGAAAATTAAAAGACAACGAGAAAGTAAGGTGATTGAAAGTAAAATAAACAAGAAAATGGTTTATCATGTGAATGAGTTTTGTAAACAAAAGTTTATGACATATTATTTTCAATAAAATCCATTGGTCAAAATCAGACTGATTTTGCAGGTATTAGGACAAATCAATGAACAAGAATAGCTGACATGTGATAGTTCAGGTTGAGCTTTTAAAACTTTGCATAACTTGCAATACGTAAGTGTTAAAATGAATTGAAACCAACAAAAAAACCCTACTCCAAAACTATAATGAACACATTATTAGCAGAACATGATTTTCAGTGTAAAGTAAGAAAACATGTTAATGGACAAATTTCTTTGGAGAAGCTTTTGAGTTGAGCAAACAAAAAGAAAAGAAAATTAGAATCGAACATATATCTCAATGTGCACTATATATCAACAAATTCATCTAATGTTGATTAGGGTTTTATTGTCAACCATCGGAATATAATGCCACATGTATATTGTAACTTTTTAGAATTTTAGTTCTCAATAATTTTTATAAAATTGATTCATAATATATAATATAAATATAAATATTATTTTTTTAAATGATATTAAAATCTATTTCAAGAAAATTTATTAGATCTATTATATCATCTATTATTATCAAACTTTTGCTGATAAAAAAATCTATTATTATCAAATCATTCATGCATATTTAATTGAATTCATACCCCACAATTTTAGTCATAAACTAAAGTATTAAATTGAAGATTTTATATAGATGACTAAAAATATACAGTTAAATTATAACATATGAATGAATGTAAATTGTGTTTTTGTAGACAGATTTTATAAGGCAGAATGATACTGAAAATTTACTTTTAATATATAAGTTATTTAATAATTGTATATTTTAATTGAATTATATTTATAATGAATATGAATATACTTCTTGGAATTTTGAGTGTAGATTTGTAGAACCCCAAAACCCTAATCATGACCCAAGTTATTCTAGTAACAACTAAAATTACGGACATATTTAATGCAAATAATTGATATTATTATTGTTATTAATAAAAATGTGATGCAAAGATTAGAAGGGATAATTTCTTTTATTTTATATTTATATTGATCTATATCTTCTTATATGAATAGATGTCCCAAAATTTTTAAATTATTAGCAGGTTATAAATATGTTAGATAGTATAATCTCAGAATTTATTTTGATTTATGCAATTAAGATATGTATGCTAAATTATAAAATTTAAAAATTATCATGAATAGTATAATCTGAAATATATTTTTATATTTAAAACTATATTATAAATTATACAATATAGAAATATATTACTCCAAGTTATATATTGCGTAATCTATAGATTTAGTATAATTCAGAAATTTTATAATATATTTATGAATTATGTAATCCAAAAATACATTATAAATAATTCATTATATTACCACGTTCTGTTGATATGAAAATACATTCTAGATTATTGAATATGTTTATGGATTTAGAAATGTATTATGAATTATGCAAATAACAATTACAAAGAGAATAAATACAATCCAATTGTAAAAATTGAGCCCATAAAAAGTTGGGCTAAAAGAATATGAAACCTAGTATGATGATAAATATTGGGCCTTTTTCTTCCTTCGCCTTGAAGATCTCACTCCATACTCCCCCAAAAATGCAAATGACCAAATTGTTTCTAATGATGTTACTAACTATTTTAATAATGTTAGTAATATTATATGTCTAATTTATCTAAATGAAACTGAAATCCGATATCATAAATAAGGTTTTAGGTACGAATTTCACAAATGATAAAAAGTAGTTTAGTTTTTTTTTTTGTTAAAATTAGTCATCGATAAAATTGAGGAATTTTTATATTAATAAAATGATTATCTAAAAATTCACTAAATTTAATTTTAATCAAATCTAAGGCATTACAAAAGTTTTTTTTTTCTTAAATCTCACAACCGTTAAATCTCTTTCACAATACTAAAGTTGTCTCTTCTACATTTTTTCTTAATCTTAAATTAGTAGCGTGAAAAATGTTTAGTTGACTTCTAAGTTAAAAAAAAAATGTTAATCCTTCAATTATTTTATTTAAATCAAGAGATTTATGTTTTGTATTGTTGAGAAAATAGATTTTAGAAGATTGGATATGGAAAGTTCAGTTGTTTAGATTAAGGATGAATGATGAAAAAATAATAAAAAATTTATAAAAGTTTGTGAATGATCTTATAGGTGTAGTTGATAAAATATTTTTTAATGAATGAAATTATAATTAAAATTAATTTAAGATTAAATATAATTAATTTTGTTGGATATTATTGATAAATAATTATTTTAATTGATAAAATTATAAAAAGTATCAATTATTTTAAAATTAAAATTAAAAATTAAGTTATTATTATTAATAATATTACTATTTTATAAATTTATTTTGATTATTATTATAATTATAATTTTATTATTATTTTACAATTTTTTTATTTTCATTATTATAATTATAAAATTTTATTTTATTATTATTTGTAATTTTTAATATTAATATTATTGATCTTCTATTTTTCTAATTATTTTATTTTTACTAATATTTTATATTTTATAATTTATTATTTCTTATTTTATCAATATATTATTATTATTATTATTTTATAATTTTATTAAATTCATTATTATATTAAGTATTGTTATTATTATTTATTATTATTAATTATATAAAAATATAACAAAAAGCAACTTTCTTCGCAATTCTTCATTCTCGTGATTCCCTCTGCAGAACCAAACATGACCTTAATGAGACAATTGCTAGTTAAAATAGTGAAATCTAAAAAAGGAAAAATATTGAAATACTCTTTATTTATAGATATCTAAAACTCCAATTTCTAGTCAATAATTTATTATTTTTAACTAATAATTTAAGAACACGCATTGTCAAAATAAAACTCTTTAAAGTTGAAAATATAAATAATTATAAGCGCTGTATTGGAAAAATCATTAAAAAATACTACTTAATAAATATTAAATATGATCTTCAATGATATTTTCAATTATATTAGGAAAACATTTTTAATATTTAATATTACCTAATACTTTATTTATTTTAAAATACTTTTGACTTGTTATTAAAATTTATAAGTTACAACAAGACTCTGTAAGAGGGAAAGAAAAAAGGGAAACACTTTATTTCTATACTTTTGGAACATGTGTTCATTAAAATAATCAAAATCAAACCTTTAAAATTATATCTTACAATTAACACTAACTACATTTTGGTACAAGAAAGTTTTATGTTCATAAATTATGATTGTTGAAATTGTAACTTTTCAAAATGGTAAAAGTGTATTTAGAGGTTATAAGAGTTGTGATGGTCAATTTTATTGGTGACCTTACTCTTTCTTAAGATGACATTTTTTGGCCTCAAAATCACTGTCACCAACAACTCCCTAATAACTACAAACATTTTCAAGAAAAAATTGGTCCAAAATATGGCTACTCATTCATGGAAAAAGTTGATGAAAGATAAATGATGGAAATAGGAAAGATAAATAGAAATAAGTGCAGAAATAAATAAAAAATTAATTTAATAAACATTAAAAATGAATGAAAATATATAAAAATAGTAATTAATAGGGTTCATCCTTCTTTATTTTATTCTTCGATCAGACACATTTGAAAAATTATTTGTACCTTTCCAGTTTTTTGTAAAGTTTTTTTTTTTTAACTATTTGGGTAATACAATTTTCTAAAAATAAGAAAAATATCCTTCAAATAAATATGTGTGATTTTTTTTTATAATAGTCTTTATATGAGTTGGTTCCTATTTTCCATAGAAATGACAAGTGAATGGAGGGTTGTAAATCGGTTTAGGCTAAACTTGAGAGAAAATAAAAATTAAATTAATGAATTTTTATTGATTGATTTCATAATCTAAAATTCAATTCAAGTAAGAACTAGTTTGTTCACATTGAATAAATTGAATCTAGTTATATATAATATAACTATATACAATTATGTTTAAGAAGAAAAGAAAAAATCACATAATTTCATTTAAAAACTTCTCCCACACAATTTAACTATAATTATTAAAATGTCATCACTCAAACGTCTATGAGGTAGTCTATGAGGTAGTGTAAATATAAAAAAAATGATAAGTTATTTTTTCTTTGAGGAGTTCAATGATGAATCAATAATTTTACCTTTTAAGTAATATTCTTGAGTCTTTAGATGAACTCTTTTACAAAATATGTTTTATGTGTAATATATGTTTGTGATTGATATACAAGTGATGAAGTAAAATAAATATAGATTAATATATATTTCTACATGTGAGATGTGGGATGAGTATATATTATAAGTACATGTATGTGAGTATATGTATGAATAAGGTAGATGAATATTTATGGGTTAATTTTTAATTTTAGTACAATTTTATTGAGAAATTTTTAAAATGGACAAAAAAAAAAATATGTAAATGGATAAATAGTGTCAAATGAGCATGATTTCATTACGAAGAATTGATACAACTTTGGTTTGTCAAAATTAAAGTCATGCATAAGAAGAAAGACTTTTGTGCAATTTTAAAATCATACAAAATAAAGACGACTTTTGTACAAAGTTGCATTGCAATGAAGTTGTGTTAGGATACTTTGCTTGGGTGCCATCACTTCTATTTGGAAAATTTTTTTGTTAGTTTTATGTAATTTTATGAGAGGATGTATAATGTTATGAAATGAAAAAAGTTATACATGAAATTACGAAATATGTAAAATGTAATGATTTGATAACTTAGTAATTGATATAACATAACACTATAAAAAAAATTTAGAATTTTTTTATAAATATAGGTAAGTGAACTAAAAGTCTAAAATATAAAAAAATGCCTAAAAAATAGTAAACTATTGCATCTTATAATCAGGGATTGGGAGTCCACAATTTCCAAAAATATATCATTTACTAATAGTTTTTTTAGTATTTTTAATTTTTTTTTATATTTTAGACGAATTCACATACCTACACTTGTAAAAAAATTATATATTTTTTTCGGATATTTCCTTATATCTATTAGCAATTTGTCAAACCATTACATCTTAGATATTTTCATATATAATTTGTAGTAGTCATTTTTGTATTGTATAATTTTAAATTTGAACAAAAATTATGTTTTTCTTGCATAATTTTAAATTTGACAAACTAAAGTTACGTCTATATAACACAATTTTTTGGTAATAAAGAATTAATGTTCACTTGAGCGTTTATGAAAAAAGAATTGTCTATTTTAAATGTGAAAATAGAAAATTTCTTAATATTTAGTGTTTTGTAAAGAATTCCTGTATAAATGTTTAAAAAATTATCTGAAACTACTGTAAATATACTACAACAATAATATTTATTTTTTAAAAGAATAATTTTGTATATAGCGTTATATTTTTGTAAAATCCGATATGTCTAACATAATGTAAAAAATTGTAAATATATATATATATATATATATATATATACATTTTTATATGCTTATAGTTATGTATAAAATATGGAGTGTTATATAATTAGTATCCGTAGATATTATAATTTTTTTAAAGAAATTTAACACAATTGTTTATTCCGAATTTTAATGTAAAACATTCAATTACGTTAATTTTTTTTTTTTTTAAATTGGGTGTAACTTTTAATATTCAGTTACATTACAAGCACAAAAACAGCTGAATTTAGCCCTTTTCTCACGCAACGCCACGACATTAGAACAGTTGCAACTCGTCAGAAGGGAAGTTATATTCATCTGCGGACAAATATACTTTTACTTCTCTTCTTTAAGAACACCATTGGTCAAAATTCAGAAAAAGTCAAACCTTGTGATTTTTGGTTCATTTTGTTACTTGTTATTACTGCCAATTACTGTGTGACCACAATAATCATGGTTGAATCATGGCAGAAAATTATTCCATTGAAAACTTGAAATAACAAACAAATAGCCATTAATCATCGTAATAGACGTCTTGTTCCTTTTAAAATGTTTCTGTTGCTTTCTAATTATTTCTTTTGTTCTACGTTTTTATTTCAATATTAATGATGTTTTGTTTCGCGTGAAATAAGATATTATAAAAACGATTTCAAAGTCATTCTTCGACTCAATTTTGAAGAAATTTGCATGCTAGGAAAACAAAATAAATGAGTGAAAAACTACATAAGTTTGGAAATCTTACGAATTTAAAATTACTTTCGAATTTCATAAACCTTTTTAGTTTTAAATTTAAATACTTACTTCTAAATGTAACAACTCAAAATTTTACTTATTTAAATTTAAATTTAAAGGCAAAGGGACATAAGAAGGAGTTAAATATATATAAGACTTACCATAAATTTTTTTTTATTAGATTGAGTTTTTTAATAGACTCTTAAAAGAGTTTTCATTAATAAAAAGTTGATTGTAAAACGAGTACATTATTCATTGTTATTACAAATATACGTAATCTTCTTAATTTTTTTTTTTTTAGATTAAAAATTCAAAATATTATCAACTATAACTTCTGATTACAAATAACAATAAATAAAATAAAATAAATATAAAAAGTAACTTTGTGAAAGTTTTCACTTAAAAAGTATAACTTTCTAGAGTAAAAAATACAAAAAATATAGGTTCGTAAGAATATAAAATAGATGTTTCAGAATGTGTTTCAGTTGTTCTATTTGGAGTGGTAGTGTTAGATCGATTTTTCTGTTTGAGGTGGTGAAACATATAAAGTGTCTTGTGGTTAGGGGTTTAGAATATGTTGTGGTAGAACTTGTGGTTTGGTTTATAAAATAGACATTGAGGCTATGAGTTCAAAAACAACAATCAAGAGCTTTGATCTTCTTTCTGCATAAAATGCGTGTGCAGTGCATGCAATGTGATTATATTATGGAGTGATCATGTAATCCTTATATGCTTCATATGATGTGACGTTGCATGAACAATATATAAACATAAATATGTCTTAATCACTCTTTAACAATTTTCATGCTCGTCAACGTTCATAAACATATTAATATTTTTTTTCAGTAGGTTTTTGTAAAAACATCAATTAATTGATCTTTTATGTATACAAATTGTAAGTCCACATTTCTTTTTGAATTAAGTATTGTTGTCACATATGATAGGTATGTTATCTTCTTAGATGTTTTAATTTTCTTGTTAAATATCTATCCATAATATTTTTTAGGAACAACTAGTAGTGGATAAGTATTCAAGTTATGTAGTAGATAATGCAACAATGCTTTATTTCTTGTTCATCTAAAAAGCTATATTTCTTCCTAAGAAGTGACAACATCCACTTGTGTTTCTTCTTTCTTTCTTGTCACCAACACAATTCACATCACAAAATCTTTTTAATCTAAAAGTTTAGCTTTTTTTGAAGCATAAAACAATATTATAGTTCTAATTAGGTAATGAAAATTTGTTTGATTCTAGTTAGATGAACCCCTTGAGTCACCTTGAAATTGAACACATATGTGTTGCACTAAACATAGGTATAGAAGGGACTCTATCATTTATTTTAGATGGTGTTGTCAACCTTTGTTGACTCATAGGATGTATTAGATTTTTCATTTCTTTGGCATCATATAGTTTAAATTTCTTTTATAGCCCCTTAATATACTTTTTCTAATGTATGTAAATGACATCGTTTAATTGTTTGATTTGTAGGCTTAAGAAGAATCTCAATTCTCACATCTTGCTCATTTTGAAATCATTCTACATTAGCTTAAAGAATTCTTTACAAAGAGGTTTATTAATTATTAGCACCACATATAATATCATTGAAATAGATTTTATCAATGATTAATATGATCTAGATGGATTAATATAATTTTTGATTTTCTTATAATTTTTATTATGTTTAAGAGTACCAAAGGTTGCACTTGGAAGAATATGATTAATAAAGAAAATATATGTTTTGCATGATAGGTCTATGAAAATATATCATCTAATGTTATTTTTCACTGTGGAAGACTTGGTCTTAATTTGAAGATAACATATGACAAGTTCAAATTTACTTGATCTAGAAGAAGCATTGATGGACTGAAGTTCAAGTAGTTGGGTTAAATAATTACTTAAGCCCATTCTCTTCATTATTAATATAATTTTTGTATTTATTTTATTTAAATATTTTAAATGTCTTTTAAGATGGTCTAGGTAACTTTTTTAGTGTTATTAAATTTTCTAAACTGTAATCATAAGTGTGATTGTCTCTTTTCTAATAAATATATAAGATTATTTTCCAATTAGAATTTTTAAATTAAATTAGAAATAAGATACATTAGAAAAGAAACATCCTTCATCCAATAAATGAAGTGTGTTGCAGTGAAAGAAAATTTGAATAGAATTTATGAGAATAACTTTGTCTACTAGGATTTATAACTTGGTACATATAGGTTTTATTGAGATTAACTTTTCCAATTCCAAAGAGAACCAAGTATGTTCATAAGTATAGATCCACCTTACTTGACAAACTACAATGAAATTGTTTAGGAAATGTTTTTCCTTAATGTGAATAGTTGGATATTAGTAGTAGAACTTAATTTATATGCATGTTTGTGTTAATATATATATATATATATATATATATATATATATATATATATATATATATATTTTTATATGTT
>Ga0099824_1007228_pt1 | contig 14819 bp, 8 predicted proteins | sample SiratrowhiteBW_FD_76837 | JGI IMG/M metagenome (GOLD analysis project Ga0099824, IMG submission 76837) | Root nodule microbial communities of legume samples collected from California, USA - Siratro white BW | ecosystem: Host-associated > Plants > Roots > Nodule | place: USA: California...
ATATATATTGAATTGGAAATTAAGTTGAAATTTTTTCTCATACATTTATAAAAGGGTAAAAGTGTATTAAAAGGATTGTAATACTAAAATGAAATGTAAATTTTTATAAAATAACTGAAGTACTACTTTAATCTGACAATACTTACCACAAATTATTTAGTCCAATTCATGGTCATAAACCAAATTAAAATACTTTAGAAATGATAGAAAATGACAAAATATATAAAAGATTATGATAAAAAAAAATTATTGATTATACTTCAACGCATATCAATTACGTGTATATGAATAATTGATTATAATTTTATTCGAACAACAATTAACAATCCATCGGTAATTTTATCATTCATGACATGTTGACTTTTTTTTTTTTTTTTAACTTGAAATTACGTATGACAATAAAACAATACTAGTCCTGGAAGCATTATTAAAATTTGGTTTAAGTTAATAAAATACATTCTTTTTAAAAATTAAAAATACAAAAAATAAATGTTCAAAAATTCCATTTTAAGAATCAAAATATATTTATATATTTATATAAATTCTGATTATTAGTTTTTGACTACTATTATGTCAAGAAAAGCTAATGGAAGAGATATCGAAGATTAACGGTTTAGAATTTCTCAATGAATAAAATTATTGATTGACATGAGTAGAGACAGGACCTAATTCTATTTAACAAGATGCACCAAGCAAAATTTGAATGATTGTTACTTGCAATAGATTATGTCTTATAAGTCATTTCATGAACAATGTTTTCATCCTTATGTGGCTAAGTGCTGTGAAAACCAACGTTGGATTCTTCACTTCATTCAATGCAGTAGTTTTTTTAATATAATACAGAAAAGCATGTGATTGTCGCCATGATAGGACATATATTGTTGGTAGGACCTAGGTGGGTTATTTATTTTCCCACCACACTCACACTTCTATATGCCAAAATTCACCAAAAGGTAATTACTTTCGTTAATTTTCATTTGTTTAGGAGAAATTCTTGTCAATACATCTCAAATGTGATTCTTTCCTTCATTGCAAGTTTTGCAATTTACTAAATATATTAATTGTTCGAACTTTAAACGCTTAAAAAAATAAAAAAGAAAGAAGATATATTTAAACTAATTTTAGTGTCGATTTTTAAGAGTGATGACTATACGAGATTATATTGAACGTACTGAAACAAATTTTTAGTCGAGGATTAAGAAAACAGATTTTCACAGATAGCGTCAATGTTTCAATTTTAAGTCTATTGAGATGATATTGTTAATGTTAGTAAGTACATCCGAGATATTGTTTATTTTGAAGTTTAAAACTCTATCACAATTTTATTTTCAAAAAGATTTTTCAAAAAATTAAAAGAGGTTTGTATATTTAAATTGATCTTAACTTTGACTCCTAGTCATGTAGGACTATATTGGTATTGGATATACCAGAACATTAATAATTTTTTTTTTCTGTGGAAAAATATTTCTGGCTCATGGTATGAATTTAGGTGTCTATTGATTTAATATGTCAAACATTTATGAATTATTTTTAGTTCATTGTTGACAAGTGGTTAATTGTCGATTGAATCAATTAGGTTAATTTTGATACCCATGAAGGAGTGTATATAAAACTGGCAACTGTGACATGATTCATGATTCTTTTGTGACATGTTTACAGTTACAGATGTCCTGTAGCTTTGTGTCTTGGTGACAAAAGAAGAAGGGAGACATCAACCATCAATAGCCTGTGCGCAATTAGAAGTTGCTTGCTGCTCGTTTCCCCTATTTTCCTTTTGCATAGAAAGCATACATTTTGTCAGAGGGAAATGTTATGAAGAGAAAAGGAAAATAAATGAAAAGGAAAAGGTTGATTGGAAATCCACTGGAGCAAAGTGGCAACTTGAGGAACTAGAGAAAGCTAATGGTAAAATATTTTTAGTTCATGTCCTTTTATTTTAAATTTTACTTTCTTATTCAAAAATTATTTAATTGACATCCATTATAAAAAAAGAAGAGATAAATTTCATACATTTCAAAATATTGAAAACAAAAGTAAATATATATTTTTAGGTTTGAGACCATTACATGTACAGCTGAATTTACAGCAATTTCCTCCACCCATCATGTACAAGAATAATATAATTTTTCTGGGGAGTGTTGGGAACAGACACCACCCATTATTTGAAGGTGATGATGTGACTTTCCAGACGGTGCATGAAAGTGTCTAAAATAAACTACCAAGATGAGAAAGGACAAGAAGATTGTTTTATGACATAGGAAATTTACACACAATCATGAGACAAAACCCACTTCTTCACTACTCTTGTCCTTTCCATGAGCAATTATGTGATTGTGTGCAACCACTTACACCAACAAATAATTTATGTTTATAATGTTAAAAACTGAAAGAAAGTTTTTTAGTTATTGTTTAATTCATTGTAATAATAATACATGAGATCATCTCAATCAACATAATTATCCAATTTGAATTTTTATCCAATTTAACCAACAATTTCACTTATATATATATATATATATATATATATATATATATATATTTTGTAATAGTAAAAATATTTGTTACAGTGTGTTTATATATTCATGTTTTGAATTATATATTTAGAGAACATTAAATATTTATTATTGTGATATATTAAGCTTATAAACAATCTATCTTTAAAATTACTTCTAAGTAATTAAAGGATAAAATTGTAATATTAATATTTATTCAAGATGAAATAGACACACTAAATTTATAAATTAAATTTGAAAATCTTCATTTTTTACTATTATAGATATATAATGTAAAAGTAGTTTTTTATTTTTATTTTGATACATTCTTGCCCCAATATTATTGAACTTAACACTATACAATATAATGAGTGTTATTTTAAGGATCTAAAATAACCTGTCATATAATTTTAAAACAGATTAAAACCTAATTCAATTTGGCAAGCTCGTTTTGTAAAGTTACAAATATCTTGGTGACAAGGTTTTTTAAAGGGTCTCATTTGTGGAGAAAGGAAAACCCTGCATTTTCACAAGAAGGTAATCAGAATTAATAAAGAAAGAAAAACAGATATCAAACATGCAGAATTAAATTTTTGAATCATAAGTCAGGTTTCATTATTTTGGTTGGTGAAGAGATTTGTCATTCAAGTTCAACAAGTGTTCAAGTATGCAATGCAATAACAATTTCACTAGAAAGCAATGATACATATTTGTTAGATGAACTTAGTTTTAAATTGGTAGTGCGCAAATGATGATGTCTAATGACATGTTTTTGGTTAGTAGAAGATAAAGGTTTAGACTTCCATAATAGTATAATGATAGAAGCTCCACGAGTCCAGTATTTGGTGAATGAGTCATGTTGAGATTAATCATTAACTAGGGTTTCGTGGGAAGTTTCTATATGGCTGGATGTTTAGGTTTTGCATTTTGGTACATATAGTCAGCTTTCACATGATAGATTATTCACGTAGTCATTTCTTATTATTATTCACATTAATTTAAAATATCTCATTAATAAGTAATTAGATTTTAATCACCTTAAACCTCACCTACCATAAAAAAATAGAAGCCACATTTTTATTTTTTATGTAAAGATAGATATCATATTCATGTTTATGTATTTACTTTTTAACATACTTTTAACAAACCGGCTTCTAATATACAAGTTAAAGATTGTAAAAGGATCTCTGAATTATCATATAATATATACCAAAAACTATAGCTTATATAATTCTTTGTGTTTAAGATTGTAGTAGTTTAAATATTAAGATTTTATGATAACTTCCCCAACTTAACATCTCTATAAGAGAACAATTAATATATTTTGCAACAATATCCTCCTCAACTATATTTTTTCTATTAAAGATTAAATTCTTTGATTATAATTTAGCTAACTTAGTTTATACTACAAAATAATTGATCTTTATCTATAATAATATTTTTCTTAATAACTGATTTTGTCGAGGAATTTTACTCAACAAGTTATTTAAACTATCACACTTAAATTCTTAACCCAATTCATTTCATCATTTTAAAATAAATTTAGATAAATTTATTTCTAGAGTATTTGTAACTTAAAATTAACACAAAAAAATAAAAACTTAGAAAAATGTTTATTTTATTTTATTGTTTTAAAAAAAATATTTATAAAATTTCTTTTAGAACATAACAAAGAGATGTTGAAGTGTGTTGTCTTTTCACTTCAATTTTATTCAGACCCAAAATCATATTAAAAACCAACCAACTCTCTGTTTGGGAGTGTGTTTGGCAAATGAACATATTATTTGCCGATGAAATAAAGTTTGCACTCTCATTTGAAATATGTAAACTATAACCCAAACATGCCTGTGCTCTCTTTAAACATTGTGAATTTCCAAGAACGTAGTTCAAGTAATTTTAAATGAACAATTATTTATTTTTATGAATTAATAAAATATATTTTAAATTAACCGTTATTTAATAGCTTAAAAAGTTACATTACGCACAAGTTTGCTTGAACGTGTACTGTTTATAACTTTCTAAATAGCCAGATTTTGATATAATAACCTAAGTTGCACCTATTTTCTTGAGTTTATGGTAAATGACATTATGTTCTATTCAGTTTTAAAATACAGTCAGGTTTTCAATAAGATGAGACACATTTTTTTCTTAATTTTTAAATAAATATTTACATTTTTTTTATATTTTAATAAACAAACACATTATTTTTAACAAAAGGGCCATCACTTCTTATTTTATTTAAAAATAACATATTAACAAAATTTAAGTAAAATATATAAAATTTAAAATTAAAGTTTTATAATATAAAAATTAAAAGATCTCGTATGACAAAAAAAATAAACAATTTAATTATAATAAATATAATATCCTAGAAAATAGTTTTGCCTAAATAAACAATAAATTTAATTAAGCTTGTTCGTTACAGAAAATTACTTGAGCATTACTCTAACATGGTTTTAAGAATACTTATCTGACATTCATTTCTATATTATTAATCTATATGACCTTTCTAATTTATGATTACTCAATTTTTCTCATAATGATTGATATTTCTCCCTAATAGGTGATTGTAGAGCATTTGACACTAAAAGAAGTTGTTGAGCTAAAAGAGAGATTCAAGCTTATGGATAATAACAACAGAGGCAAAATCAATATTGATGAACTACAACTAGGATTTCATAAAATAAGTTCCTGATTCAAATGTTTAAATTCTTATGGAAGCTGAGTACTAATTACTATATTTGGAACCTTTTCTCTAGAACTGATATTTAAAGTACTTACTTCTTTATAAAAGATTGAGGTCTTTTTTTCCGTATTTTTTTCAATATGCCAAAACTAAATTGTAAAGATTAACAAGTTATTTATTTTTTAACATTGTATGTTATAGAATAATTCAGCCACAAACAGGCATTCTTAATTCTTCCCCAAGTGTCATATCCTTTCTTTCTATAAAAGAACTTCGTAATTAAAAGTGCTACATCATTGTTCAGTTTCTGTTAAATCATACTATAAAATACATGCCCTCAAAAGGTTGTCTTTTTCACTCCTAACATATAGATAGTTTTTACAGGGTGGTGTAGACAGGGATGGACACCTAAGATTATGAGAGTTTGTAGCTATCTCTGTTCAATGTTTAATTTTCATTTATATATTCATTGCTGATTCGCTAGATATTTTCATGTTGCTATAGACAGAAATCAAATCAATCAATTATATGCTCAATTAAACATAGAATCTCAATTAAACAGAGAATCAATCTTCAAAGTGAAAACAAACAAAATCACTTGATGTTAATTTCAGATTACACGCAGCCTGAACAGTGGCAGGTGTGAGCAATGGTCATTTGTCCCAATCAATTGAAGAAAGAAAAACTAAAAATGATTGATTTATATAAAATAATGTTACCTTTCACGATAGGGTTTTAGGGATGACTCTTAATGTCTCATTCTTAATTAAAGTTTGACTTCTTCGATTCTTTAACTCGCCACTGGTTCAAGACGCGATGAAGCTATTCAACAAAGTCACTGATTCACGAGTAGAGATGCAAAATGTGAAATCCTTCTTAACCACTATTGCACTACTTCATTTAGTGTTAGAGTATGCGTGAACATGAGATATTATCACATTTAGGAATGAGGGCTTGCATTTAGGGTTGGATATGGTTGTAGCTTCAAAATTAAGAATTGAGTTTGAGATTTGGGAACAACGTTAGTAAGGCAGGCGTAGGTTTAGGATTGGGTATGGGTGCAACTTCAAGCACATGAAAAATTGAAAGGAGCAAAAGTTTTGTGAAAATCTCATTAAACTTGGAAACACATAGTATCAAAAAAATTTGAAAGCTACAAAAATTTTGTGAATATCTCCTTAGATCCGGAAGCACATAGTATATGAAAATTTGAAAGCGGAAAAAGTTGTGTGAGGACCTATGAGAGCACCAAGTAAATGTGTCAAAAATATATTTTATATTAATTAATATATTAATATATAATTATATTTATTAATTTAATTTAAGAAATTAAAATTTGAATTATAATTATACTGATTATTTTAACTATCAAACATACACAATTTAATATAATAGAAATGGGTAGAAGTGGATAAAGATTATTCAATGGAATTATCACAATCTGTTAATATCATTAAAATCTTTGTAGAGAGTATTAACTAATATTCATCAAGATCTAAAAGATATATTCCTCCAATATATACTTCATATTTATGTTGTTAGGATGAATATTAATAAATAAGATTTATATTTTTTATATATCTTATAATAAAGTAGCATCTTTCTCTTATTTTATTTTTTCTCTTATTTTATTTCAAATATGTTATCCACCGTTAAGATATATGCAAAGATAAGATAGTTATTTATAATTATTATATACATGATAATTAATTTGGTTATAACTGCAAAATGAGAGTAACAAATTATCTTTAAAAATTTTAAGATAAACTCAAGAACTTACATATTGATTATTTAGGGAGTATTGCATAAGCTTATAAACTCAAGAGTGTGTGGACTTTTGTTCAATATATTTGGATGAAGTTAAGACAAGACTAAATAGATACTAGAAGAAATTATGAAGGTGATTTACAACAGTTTAATAAATCAAAGTTTAAAATTTTTCTACAAGATGGAAAGCCATTGCATGCAAAATAAAAATAAAAATATGTTGAGTTAAATATAGTAGAACAAGAGTAAACAAGAAATTATATTCTCCAAAATTGTGATGAAGTCTCGCTTTTTTATTGAATAAGTGATTTTCTTAACTTACACATTTATGTTACTGTGGTTATATACAATTAATTTATTATAATTATGTATTTTATGATCATACTGCATAAATAAGAATTAGAGAAAGCAAATTCACAAAATGTGAAACAAAGACATCAAAATATTTTTTCAAAGGTTCAAAAAAATGTGTAAGAATTATTTAAATATATTTGACTATTATTAAATACGTTAAGCACATTTATCTTTTTTTTAATATGGGCTTTTGAAAAGAGAAGGCGACATCAGAATAAATGAGTCATTATTCAACTTGGCTTGTGGATCAGATTCACGTATTTTCTAATATACAATTTATTTGATAAATGGTTGGATGTTTAAAGGATCGAGATATTTACTTGAAATCACAAAATATTGAAGTTTTAGCTAGAGGTGATGAGAATACATGTAATTTGGATTATTTTGGTGTCTTGACAGATATTATTGGATTAAGTTACTCTAGTGGAAATAGTGTTGTTTTATTTTGATGTGACTGGTGGGATGTGTATTTCAAGAGGAGAGGATACAAACAAAACAAATATGAATTTATTCTTATTAATGATAAACGTAAATTGAGGACTAATAAGTCATATGTCTTAGCTAGTCAAGCTTAACAAGTGTATTATATTAAAGATACCACCCTAATTGGTTAATAGTAGTGAAAACAAAGCCTCGAGATTGATATGATATGTTAGAGGGAGATTGATATGATATGTTAGAGGAAGATATAAATAAGGTGTGTCAAGAAAACAAAGACATTGACTCAATTTCACTTACATTTTATGCATCAGATAATGAACATGGATTTTCATTTGATAGAAATGACTTAGCCCATACTATAACTAAAGAAAAACCAATGATGCATATGAAAGTTATTGATGATGATGATGACATGACGATGACCAAGAAAGTGATGATGCAAGTATTGATTTAACATGTGATGAAGAAAATAATATTATTGATGAGATGATAATGATGAAAATTGATTGTTTTATATCACTTTGCAAAACAAACTTTGTTATTAGTTACATTTATTTTTTTCAATGATCTAAATTTAAATGAATCATACATACTTCTTTTTTTATTTCCATCCATATATATCTATATGTAAGTGTTATATATATATATAATAGTTTAGATAATTTAAATTTTATATGTTAAATTAAATAATAAATTTAAATTTAAAGTGAATATATTTTATTAATACCGTAATAAAAAATATAAAGGTATAAATAAATGGATAAAAATATCAAAACAAGTGAACCTTTTTAACAAAAGGTTATCCTGGGTTCAATTATAAAGTAGCACAAATTTAGTATTTTTTTTTAAGAATTGATAGTAATATAATAATAACTAAAAATATTATTATATGATATTTTATATTATATGATGATTATTAATTTATACACATTAAATAATTTTTTATTAATTATATTCTCATTTAAAAAATATTTTTATCATATATTTTATATTAATAAATAATTATTTGTAACTGGTATATTTTGTCATTTTTAATAAATCTTTTGTGACAAATTAAAAAAAAATACAACTAATATACAAATTAATAATAAATTTAATATCTTGCATTATCACAAAAATAATAATGAATTATGAAAAGAAAATCATAAATTCAAATGAATTTGTTACATAAATATTATTGTAATTTTAAAGTGCCAATAAAGTTGTGTCATTCAAAAGTCATAAGTATAAATATAAAGTAGAATGAATTTAATATTTTTTAATAATTATTAGTAATATAATAATAATAAAAATTAATAGTATATAATTATTATTAATTTATGAACACTCAACAAAGATTTTATTAACTATATTCATGTCAAAAGAAAAATAATTTTATCATATAATATTTTATATTAATGAGTAATTATTTGTGACATCTATAATTTTTTTATCTATATTTTTGTTATTTTTAATAAATTGTTTGTGATTAATTAAAAAGTTTTATAGTGACAAGTTTTATATTTATCACTTAGTTACATTACCATTACAAAATAAGAAAATAATGTTGACTTGTGAAAAAATCATAAATATAAATTTAAAAATAATATAAATTTATTATTTTTTCTTAATATAAATATATATATATTTATAACTTTTCTATTAAATATATAAATTTATACTATTATTATTGTTTAAACAATTTAACACAATTAATAATTATTAGTTTGTCATTAATAACAAATAACTAAAAATGAATAACTATTGATCTATAAATATTTAATAAATTTTATATTAATTATATTATTATTACAGGAAAAATATTTTTATTATATATTCTTTTTAGTAATTATTTATAATATGTAATTTTTTAATATAAATATGGTGACATTTTCTTAATTTTATCATTATTATGAATAATATTTGTGACAAATAAAAATATAGTCACATATACTATATAAATAATGACAAAATTTATATTTATTATTAAGTTTTTATAAAAATAACTTATATTTCTTGTAGTATTTTTTAATTTTAGACATTTTTTACTTATTGTCCAAAGAAAAAAAAGTGATGAACACTTCAAAATCTTAAAACAATTCAAAGGGTCTCCGTTTAACCTAACGGCATACCACTATCCATTCCGAGTAGCTTTTGTCTTTCAAATCCATAATCCCAACCTTAAATATTGTTTCCTAAAATTGTAATGATATAGAATTTTGAAGGCTTAATATGTCTACAATTATTCAAACTTGAACATACTCAGTTTGTATTTTGGTTTTCCAAAATTTCAAACTGATATTTTTAATTCTTGTAATTTTGGAAAAAAAAAGTTTTTTTCAGTCACCGATTCCAAATACTTTTGAAATACTCTTTATGGGTAATAAAATATGTTAAATATTTTGCTTATATGAATGTTGAATTACAAATCATTTACGTTATGAACCTACTCTAATAGAGTTTTGGATTGCTATTATCAAACACCTACAACATGTTTATTTCCTTTTAAAAGACGATTAAACATAAGAAACAAAAATAAGTTTCAAAAATTACAAAGAAAGATCAATTTTAAATTTGAATTACAAAAATAAACTTATTTTAAAATTTAAGAACTAAAATCATATTTAAATTAATAAATCTGTAGTTATATATAACGTCAAGATTTGGAATGCTGTGTTTGTGTTTTATCCAAATATGTTAGAAAACACAATGCAATTTCTTGCAGGTTTGTCCACTCGGTCTGTACTAAAGTCCATGCTTGCCTAGTCCCTTCAGTTTTATTCCGTTTTGTCAGCCTCTATTCAAGAACAGTACAACACTCCCTACACCACACAGGACATCACAAAATGAATTTTCCATTTTTTTATTTATCTGATTTTTACGTCATGTGATGATATTTAGATGTCAGCTATTTGATTTTTTTGACACTGAATTTAATTAATTATAATTCCGATTTTAAATCGGTTAAAATGGCAATACTATAATCTCCATTCAAGGTATTTTTTTTGAAATTCGGATATCTGTCACGGTTTTGTTTTAAAAGGATGTTTTTGAGGATTGAGAAACTAAGATGTATTTAAACGGATTTGATCTCTGACTCTTAAACGATATTAGATTTATTAAGTGTATTGGAACAAATCTTTTAGTGAAAGGTAAGGAAACAAGATTTAGGATTTAGGGTTTACCTTAAACAAATCAGCTCTTTTTCGAGTGGCATTTTATCGTATATTTTCCATATCTAAAAAAAGTGATTAAGAAATGTAATTAGCGGTAATTATGTGAAAATTATTTCTCATAACGACTGTTGTTGTTAGTTGAGTGTGCGTACAGTAAAACAGAGAAAAAGAATGTGGACACCAAAAGGAGTCACCCTTTATTATCAGCATACATATTACAGGTAAAAGTTATTAAAAAAAATGATGAAGAATTTGTCAAGCATAACTGTTAAAAGTAAACAAACTAAAATGTATCAAGTGCTCAACATATACACATTCATAATGTAATATTTTACTGCATAAGTTGTACTAAGTTAAAATTTTTTAATATTGAGTCCATGATCCTGCAGGATTAGTTTATTATTATGCCATGTTGAGAGTGGTAATTAGAAAATGAATAAAGAATGAGAGAGTTGTTAGTGTAGGAGTGAAAAAATAAGAGTGAGATTGGTGAAAAGCAAGGATGAGTGGCGGTGAGAACACTTTTCCTTGAAGATGTAGATATGTCCATTGTTGTTAGTAGTTGCACACCTTTTCCTTTATGCATATGTGACTCCAACGACCCCCAATTACTTTATTTTGATAATCCCTTGTGGAGGCCCATGCTTTTGCTTTGGTCCTCCTCGTTATTTTCAGTGCTTCCTCCTTTTCCTCAGTGAGAGCCTGTAAAAGTCTCAGCTCTAAGCAATCTCTTCTCATGCATTCCTCTTTCTCATAAAGCTACACCACAGTCTCAGAACAAGACAACTTCCATCCCTCCAAAATCCCACCACCCTTTTCATTATTGTATTCTTATAATGACCTGTCTTTCAACCTCTTTTCTTTATTTTAACTCTCTCTCTCTCTCTCTCTCTCTCTCCCTTGTTCCTTCTACTTGTTCCCTCTTTTTCATTTATTATTTAGTGGTGTACTGATTGGGAACTTGAGTGCTTGCAGGCCTTTGTTTGCTTCTTGAACCTTGAGAAAGCTTCTTCATAGTTAGACACACCGAAGATGGAGCCTGATATAGAGAATTCAAGAGGGTCACTCATAAAGCTATATATATAGGTCTATATGCAACATGGTTGGAAGAACCAACCTAAGTTCTATCTCTCAATATCATCATATATATATATATATATCCCTTATCTTTCTTCTCTTATATACATCATTCCTGTTTGGAGCTTTATTTCAATTTCTTGAGCTTGCAAATCATCTTCTGAGAAACGGACTCGTTATTGAAGAAGGAAAGGAGGGTGTCTGGAATGAAGTTTGATCCGAAATCATTGTCTCAGTTTCATTTTAGCTTTTCCTGTTGTGTGTGTGTGAGAAAGAGAGAGAGAGAGAGAGATTGATCATTTGGAATGGAAAGGGGTGTTTGGAATGAGGTTTGATCCAAGATCATCCCATCAAATATCTTCAATTTCCCCTATGTTTGCTTCTTGATTTACCTTCATAAATTTGTTTGTCATCACTTCACTTCATGCATGGGATGGGACTGATCTCGGACCAGGCTTCATTCCTCACACCTACCTTTCCTTGTAGAAGCAATCAACCACAACAAGACAAAGGTAATCCCTTTTTTCCTTCCAAATCATATCAGATCTAAGTAGTTTGCTGGTTTCCATGTCCTTTTATGTTCTATCAAGCCAACATATTTTAGCCAGATATCCTTAGATTCAGTTTCTTTTTCATTTATTATTTGTGTTTGGTTGTGTGCTTTTGAAAGAGGATTTAACTTGTATTTATGCCACCTGATATAAGATAAGCTGGAATGAGATTAGTTATAGCTAAATCTGTGTGGTCAAGTTAAAGTGATCCGAGTCTTACAAATATAGTTGCATTAAGACTTGATTTGGAAACTTTTTGTTACTTTTAGCCGTCTCATATAAACTCAAAGAGAGTGATCAAATCAAAAAAGGAAAAAAAAACTCAGAAAGCACTTGATTATATACGGTTTCTGAAACCAAGAACCGCACACAACACTATGATATCAATCTATAGAAACTATGAGCACACCATATTCCATGTTTTGCACAAAAAATATGTATTTTAACATAATGAAACATATTAGTTGATGATACTTCCGCCGTCATCTTTGTCCTTGTTGTTTTCACACACCTATTCTAAGAAACCCTAGCTGAGTTTTTTGACTTTCTAGTACACATTCATCTTTGTATCAATGAAACTTTCATAGGATGAATGATACATTATAAAGGTTGACATTCATTTTGGGGAATTATTGGCACGACCCTGCTGCTGAAACAAGACAAGACAAGTGAGTTCACTCAGATAGATATTCCCTCCATCGTTCAATATTGCCCCTGCTTTTCCCCCATTAACTGTAGCCACAGAAAAGGTTAATCACTTCATAGATTTTACAGATTTATTTTGCATATCTTTGTGCATGCCTTAATTAGACATGTAGATCAGGATATAAAATCAACATCGCACAAACATACACATATGTTATTTCTTCTTACATTACTCTATGTTAATTGACAAATAACACTTGATCCAAAGTGTTACAAGGAACTCAGCATAGTTAGAAGCATTGGTTGTATATATAGAACTCATTTTATTATCACATAGGAGTGATAGGGTACAAGAATCTCACTGTCTTCTTGCTATATGTTTGTGAGCGATATTTAGATTCCTTTGGAATATATCATGCAATATTTGGTATTTTTTATAAAAGCATATAGTATATATAATATTTGATTTATTTTATGAGAAATGTCAGCAAGTTGAATGCATGCTTGGTATGGATAAATTAATATTTTACTGAATTCTATGATTTTTTGTTGTTGTTTGGCATTGTGGAATATAACATTAAAACTTGTTCTTTAAGCGCGTGGTAAAAAGCTAGTATGCCACGTGACAAAAAAACTAAATCATTGAAAGTTATGGCGTGAAGTGAGTTAAAAACTGAAGTCACTTTTAACTTACACCACATGAAACTTGGTGTACACAGTTATTGAATAGCTTATAGTAGAACTTAACTTATATTCTTCCTTTTCTACTTTTATCTACTTTTTTCTTTTTTTTCTCTTATTTTCCATTTGTGTGTATGAAAACATATTTTTCTTTCTTTTTCTTATAACAAACTTTAGTTTTTAGATTCTGCATGCTAGAAACTAGCCGAAAAGCATCACTTTGTATTATAAAGTATAACATCGTTATCATAATGAAAAATATTGGCTTAGATTGATACATTTGGATATGAAACTAGTAAGTTTTAATATGTATTTTTACGTCTGAGGTTTTTCTTCGATATGGGTATATTTAATTTTATATAAAAGCATTAGTGTATATTTCGTATAATCCATAGTTTTTAAACTCCAAATAAAATTTAAAATTGGAAATTGGAGAGAAGATTAACAGTTATTAAAATAAGTTTTTTTTTCTAATATATAGCACTGGTGAATTAGAAAATTTGTCGATGCCCAAATAATCCACTAAAAAAAAAATCAAGATTTTCTGTCTTATAAAAGAACATCATCTTCTATTATTAACAAGAAAAAGAAGGATGGACCAAATCTATTTTTCGTGCTAGCAATATTGCTTTATAATGTAAAAGCCGTACAGATAGGTGTTATAAGTTTCTTTAAACAGTAAAAGATGAATTGAATTAGATGAAATATTTAATGGATGTTCCAACCCAGAACAGAATGAAAAATACATAAAATTTTCAGCACAAATAGAAAACTACACAAACCAGCAGAGTAATCTCAGTAGAATTGACTCATCTCCTATAATAGTATCAGCCAACAGAACTGCGCCCACCTTCACAAAAGTGTTAAAAAAGTTTTAAAACAATTACCAATTATATATATATATATATATATATATATATATATATATATATATATATATATATATATATATATTTTATATATATACATA
>Ga0099824_1007230_pt1 | contig 14815 bp, 12 predicted proteins | sample SiratrowhiteBW_FD_76837 | JGI IMG/M metagenome (GOLD analysis project Ga0099824, IMG submission 76837) | Root nodule microbial communities of legume samples collected from California, USA - Siratro white BW | ecosystem: Host-associated > Plants > Roots > Nodule | place: USA: California...
AGGTTTTCAAAAACACAAAAGTCTTGGGCGCCTCTTTGTTCCTGAACTGGATTGTAGGTCCTATTTTAATGTTTTTATTGGCGCTTCTTTTTTTGAACGGATATCCTGAATACATGATCGGTGTAATCCTTATCGGTCTGGCTCGCTGTATCGCAATGGTTGTGGTATGGAACGATCTGGCAGACGGAAACCGTGAATATGCAGCAGGACTAATCGCCCTTAATAGTATTTTTCAGGTGCTGCTTTACAGTGTATACGCTTATATCTTTATAACCATCCTCCCTCCCTATTTTGGATATGACGGTTTTGAAGTCAATATCAGCATTGCTCAGATTGCCGAGAGTGTGGGTATCTATCTAGGTATTCCATTTGCTTTGGGAATCATAAGCCGCTATGCTTTGATAGCCTTAAAAGGTTCTGAGTGGTTCGAAACGAAGTATGTGCCTTTTATCTCACCGATTACGCTGATTTCACTGCTCTTTACGATCATTGTAATGTTCAGCCTAAAAGGGGAACTTATTGTTCAGATCCCTATGGATGTAGTGCGCATTGCAATACCGCTTGTGATTTATTTTACTTTGATGTTTGTCATCAGCTTTTTTACAGGAAAATATTTTGGGGCTGACTATTCAAAGGCTACATCTATTGCATTTACAGCAACCGGCAATAATTTTGAATTGGCTATTGCTGTGGCGATCGGCGTGTTTGGAATAAACAGCGGACAGGCTTTTGCAGGTGTTATCGGCCCTCTGGTAGAAGTCCCTGCACTTATAGCACTGGTAAACCTTGCATTCTGGTTCAGAAAGAAGTATTTCACAAAACAGGCAGCTGCAGAAACTGCTTAGAAGAAATATGAGAATTGCAATAATATCGGATATACATGCGAACTTCCCCGCATTGGAGCAGACCCTAAAAAGCATTGAAGAGCAGAATATTGATGCTGTTTACTGCTTAGGAGATTTAGTAGGCTACAATTTATGCCCCAATGCCGTGATCAATGAGATCCGGAAAAAGCATATCCCTACCCTTGCAGGAAATCACGATGTCAAAGCTGTCGAGATACATAATGACGGTTCAAATGACATTGAAAGCTACGCATATCAGATTGTGGGCAAAGAGCAGATAAAATATCTTTCTGCTCTTCCTTCCCATATTAAGCTTGAATACCAGACAGCCAACAAACTTATAAAGATTTTGATGGTTCATGGAAGCCCTTACAGCAACAGGGAATATTTGCTTGAGGATAAAAATGAGAAAGATTTCACTGACATCTTTCTTGATTCCAATACAGACATTCTTATCTGCGGACATTCTCATCTGCCGTATCATCGCATATTGGAAAATCCATATAAAAAAGGCAGTTATTTTCATGCCATTAATGCAGGGTCGGTTGGAAAACCAAAAGATAGAAATCCAGACTGCTGTTATGCGGTGATAACAATTGGAAAAAGCAGCAATCTTTCCAAAAAAGACGGTATAAAAGTGGAATTCATTAGAGTTCCTTATGATATTGAAAAAGCAGCCCGCGCTATTGAAGAGAGTCCTCTCCCGGACATTTACGCATTTATGCTTAGAAAAGCATATTAATATGTATTGAAATAAAACCTATTATGGAAAGTTTTAAATTATTTTTGAAGAGCATCGTGCCTCTCAGCGATCAGGAATTTGAAAATTACAGTCCGTATTTCAAAACAAGGACATTAGGCAGAAACAGTTATTTTGCAGAGATCGGCAAAACCTCACATGAAGCCGCTTTTATAAAAAAAGGACTTCTCAGAACTTATTATATAAATGAAAAATCCGAAGAAGTGACTTCCTGTTTCTGCGTAGAAAATAATCTCACAGCTTCTTACAAGAGTTTTATTTCGCAGCAGCCTTCGGAACTTTGCATTCAGGCCGTAGAAGATAGCCAGCTTATAACAATCAGCTACAATGACCTGCAGATTCTCTATCAAAAAAGTCCTCTCTGGCAGAATATCGGAAGGACAATTGCCGAGCGGCAGTACATGGTAATGGAACAGTATGCCAGTGTATTGTGCAATGAAAGCGCAAAGCAAAAATACATGCGCATGCTCAAAGAACAGCCTGCAGTTGTAAACAAGGCATCAGTAAATGATATTGCAAGTTATCTTGGAATAACACGCAGGACACTCAGCAGGATCAGAAAAGAAATTAGCCTGTAAATTCGAGGACATTTTTCCTTAGTGAGAATACCGCTTTCCTATAATTTTGCTTTTATAACCAATTAAAAATAAAATGGAAACAGCAATTATCATTTCATCCTTCTTTCTTGTTCTTTTTGCGGTCTTGGCCTTATATGATGGCTTTTATCTGCATATTTTCAAATACCAGCTTCACAATCGGGATGAAAGCAAAACCGAGCACATTACCCATACTTTGAGAGCAGTTTTCTTTCCGGCAATACTCTATTTTTTGTTCTTGAAACAGGATAGTCATACTAGTTTTACAATAGGCCTGACCATTGTAATTTTGGATATGCTGGTGCTCGGGTATGACGCTTTCATAGAAAAAGACAGCAGGCAGTTTATGGGAGGGCTTCCGCGCTGGGAATATATTGTCCATTTGTTCGTAAACGGTTTTCATTTTGCGTCAATTGCGGTTTATCTCTCCATCAGATTTACTATTCAAAATGGGAAAATAATGATTTCCAATATAAATCAATCTCCAGGATTCTTTAATCTGTTAATTGCAAATCTACTGCCGGGAGCTATCATAATGGCACTTCTTCATATTTTCTTATGCATGCCAAAGACAGCCTTTATCTGGAATAATTTCAGGAGTAAAATCAATTGTTGCTAATCCCGCTTTCTGCATAAGCAGGACATTAAATCTATGAATTTGGAAATAAATACTATTCACAATCAGTTTTATATCATTTTGGGCAGATATATAAAGGCCCGTATAAATGATACGGGCGATGCATCTGATGTTTTGCAGGAAGTTTTTATAAAGATAAACGATAATTTAGGATCACTGACCGACGAAGGCAAATTAAAAAGCTGGGTTTTCACGATTACAAGAAATTCCATTATTGACTATTACCGAAAAAATTCAAATCATAAAAAATCGGAGCTGACCGAATGTATGATGCAAAAAATAATGCATGAAACAGATTTTGACACTTCGGAAAGTCTGGACTGCTGTTTGATGAAATTCATTGAGCGGCTGCCGGAAGACTATCGGGATATTATCATAGATAGCGAAATTCACGGAATCAAACAGAAAGACTTGACAGAAAAATACAGCCTCGCATACCCTTCCATAAGATCTCGAGTGGAGAGAGGCAGGTCCAAATTAAAGGAAATGCTGCTGGATTGCTGCAGTATTGAATTAGACCGCCGTGGAAATGTTATGAATGTTAGCTCTAAAAAATCATGCAGCGGTGGAAAATGCTGATATCAAAGAATCATTTACAGAAGATTCATATATAAAAATTCAGGCGGTTAGAAAAAAAATCAGCAAAACCTGCATCATTTTTTGATTAGTACGTCTTAGGCAGTATTAATCATTAAAAATTAAAATTATGAAAAACAAAATGTACATTACTCTTGCAGCATTGGTATTGTCTGCTGGAAGTATCTTCGCTTATGCGAACTTATCAAAAACTGATACTGAGAAAAGCTGCACCGAAAAATGTTCTACGCATTGCTGTAATGACGATTCGGGAATTTGCGCTCCGAAAGATTGCAAAAAGTAACTTTTTTTCATTTTACTGCTCAAAAGACAACTCAAAAAGTTGTCTTTTTTTTGTATTTGGCATTAATGACAATTTTAGCTTTTACTTTTCCTCAAATTGTTGAGAATTATTAAAAAGAAACAGACCAATTTTTAACTCCGATAGAACAACAATCAAGTAAATTATTCATGGCACCAAAGAAAGACAATCCTAACCTAACTTAAAACATTTTTTTAATCCTGTATAAAATTTGTAAATTTATATATTAGTTTAATGCTATGAATCAATTGAGTTTTATAATTTTTCCATCAATCCCCAACAGGACATCTAAACAAAATTTACATAGCCAATGAAAGACAGACATTACATATAGTGAGCCAATTTCTTTAAATCATTCAAAAAAGATATTGAAATTTGTCCTGTCCCTCTCGCTACTCGGGACAAAAAAACTTAAGAACTTAAAGAAAATTTTGAAAACAACAAGCTAGCAAAACCGCTGACGAGCTTAGATTCGAAACTGTATAACGAATAAAAATTCTGTTAGATGTTGAAGTCCAACTCTATCAAGATGCCAGAATTCCACACAAATCTTAAGTTACTATTTTATTATATAATTAGTTTTAACTATTACAAACCACATTCCTGTTGTTCAACAGTAGCCAAAAATCGATTTATTTTTGTGGTGAACTGCATGGCTGCTTAATTCAAAAAAAAGACATCAAAAATGATGTCTTTAAAAATAGCCATTAGAATTTTTATTCTAAATCAAAAACTTTACCTAGATGCTCTTCCATCACAAAATATGGATTCTTAGTTTGTGTCATGGCTCTCATATGGATTAGACTTGTTTTGCTCATCATTCTAAGCATTTGTCTTCGTTCGCAGTGGACAATTTTACCATTTTCTTCTCTCTGCCCTGCCGTAAAAGCGCTTCTTCCATGCGCGCACAAATGATTATTGACGAAAATAACATCTCCCGAATCAGGAATATATTCGCTGTTTATCAGTTCTTTTGCCTCATTCCAAAATTCCGTTAAATTGTACAGCGCTTCAGGGCTCTGTCCAGCCTTTTCGTTAAAAATCTGCTCTGCGGCATCAAATCTTATAAAAGGCAATTCCTTATTTCCGTATAAAACCGAAGCCAGCGGGCCCTCATTAATTTCCTCATCGTAATTAGCATCTTTCGGACATTGGTAAATTGGTTCAAAAAGCTTTTCCATTACAGAATTAATTTTACCATGCGATCTCACAGAATAAAGCGTTGAAGGAACTCTTTCTTCATTTCTAAGATACAGAAAGCTCAAAAAATCTGCCTGATGAAGAAGAAACGCATCTTCCGTATGAACGTATAAATCTGTTTTTGATCCTGATCCAGTCTGCGTTGCTGCCATCTTTTCATCTGGAATAACCGCATGAAGTATTCCGCCGCCCTTTCGCTGCGCATAATATTGGACAGGTTTCGAAGGCACAGCCCCATGCAGCAATGAACAGATAAAACCATATTTATAAAGCTTTGAATAATCTGCACTCTGCCAGTTCGCCGGTGTTGGGCCTAAAATTTCCTGATCCACCTCCAGAAGCCCTTTAAAAACAATAGCTCCATATTGGTCTGCTGAAAAGTCAGTTCCAAATTGGCTTAAAATCCTAGCTATCCTTTCAGGCAGCAGCTGGAAAGAATACAGATGAAGCGCCGCTATATAATCTGGATTTTCATAACTACGAAATGCCTTCTCTAAAAGAGTCCCAACATTAGATAAAATGTTTCGCTCTTGGGGCGTAATTTCTACGATCAGCGGACTTGTAGGAATTTGATAAGCATAATTTTCTCTAACTGGCAATTCATCTTCAATTACTGACTGTGATTTCATTTTTTAGTTTCTTTTATAGTTAATAAAATATCGGACAAACAAAAAAGACAAACTATTGAAAAACAAACCATATACAAATAAGACATCAATCAGATACATTTTTACAATGTAAATAATTTCGTATATATTTTTTACTGTTTTATTTTTTTTATAAAGATTAATTTCTACATTTGTCTCTACTATTTTTATTAATTCTAAATAAAATCTACTTACAAATATATTTAGTTTTATATTTTAAAAAAAGAATTTTCTTAAATAATTTTTAAAAAAAATATGAATATTAGTACGAAACCCAATGAAATCAAGCTGTCACATCGACAAAAAAAAATTTCGAAAATCATCCGATCGCGAAGAAGTGTGTATGCAGGAGATTTTATAAAAAAAGAGATTCCAGACAAGCTGTTAGATGAAATTCTGACCAATGCGCTTTGGGCGCCAAACCATAAAATGACCGAACCTTGGAGATTTCTAGTTTTAAAAGACAGCTATCTCGAACAATACGGCATTTTTATGGCAGACTACTTCAAAGATTCTTATCCCGATATCCCCGCGCAAACTAGGGCTGAAAAACTGGAATGCCTAAAAAACTATCCTTTAAATGCGGCCTGTCTAATCGGTGTCGTAATGGTAAGAAACGCTAAAATCAATCTTCCGGAATGGGAGGAAATTGCAGCGGTATCATCCGCAGTCCAAAACATTGCACTGACCTGCACGGCCTATAATATTGGAAATTACTGGAGCACAAAACAGGTTGCCATAGATTATGTCTCGCAGTTTGGACTTGCCGAAAATGAAAAATCGCTTGGCCTCCTCTATCTCGGATATTATCCTTCTGATTTAAAAATCTCAAAAAAAAAGAGAACTCCTCTATCGAAGAAGGTTTCCTATTTCAAGTAATCATTAACTGAATAATAAAATTTAAAATCATGAACAATACGGTAAATACCACACAGGAAAGCAAAACCCTGCTTCCTAAGCCGGAAATTTTCAAAGACATTTTCAGCCAGCATTCCGGCAAAGAATATGCTGCTGCTGTAAAATCTGCGCAAGAAAGAGTCAGCAGTTTTTTAAAAAACACCGCTAGACCGTTCACTGGCATCAGACCTGATGAAATGAAGCGTATGGTTGAAGCAATTGATCTTGATGAACCGCTTCCAGATTATCAGAGCCTTTTTGATGAAGTTGATGAAATCTACATCAAACATGCCACAGCTTACCATCTTCCTCAATACATTGCTCATTTAAACTGCCCTGTTGTTATACCGGCGCTCGCTGCTGAAGTTTTAATAAGCGCCATTAACTCTTCACAAGATACGTACGACCAAAGCGCTGGGGGAACTTTTATCGAAAGAAAACTAATCGATTGGACCAGCGAACAGATCGGCTATCAAAATGGGGACGGAATCTTTACAGCTGGAGGTTCGCAAAGCAACTTGATGGGACTGCTTCTAGCGAGAGATTATTACGCTTTGGAATATCAGAAATGGAATATCAAGCTTGATGGCCTTCCTGCCGATGCTTCAAAATTTAGAGTTTTTGTTTCGGATAAAGCGCATTTCAGCAACCATAAAAATTCTTGGATTTTAGGATTGGGCGAACAGGCGGTCGTTCATGTTGGCGTTGATGAAAGATATAGAATGGATCCTGAAAAATTAGAAAAAGCAATTGCTTCAGAAATTCAAAAGGGAAATATTCCGATTGCCATTACCGCAACGGCAGGCACAACAGATTTTGGAAATATCGATCCGCTTAAGCCGATTGCTGCCATAGCAAAACGCCACAACATCTGGCTTCATGTTGATGCCGCTTATGGCTGCGGGCTTCTATTGACCGATACGCACAGACACCTTTTGAAAGGAATCGAACTGGCTGATTCTGTAACGGTTGATTACCATAAATCGTTTTTCCAGCCAATTAGCAGCAGCGCATTCATCGTAAAAAACAAACTGCATTTAAATATCATCAAGCATCACGCTGATTATTTAAATCCTAAAGAACAGGATTATGATGCGCTTCCAGCACAAATCAATAAATCAATCATCCAGAGTACGCGCCGTTTTGATGCTCTAAAATTGTGGTTTACGCTTCGTTATCTGGGCAGGGAAAAACTGGGACAATACACCGATACGATTATTGATACCGCACAGCAAGCCGCAGCTTTGATTGAATCTGATCAAAACTTCGAGCTTTTATGCCACTCTGATATGGGCGTTTTAGTGTTCCGCTATCTAGACGGTCCTGCTGAATCCAACTCATGTGAAGTCAATAAATACATCAAAGAAAAGCTTTTTTTCACCGGAGATGTATTAGTAGCCAGTACAAAAGTGAATGGTGAATTCTTTTTGAAGTTTACCATTTTCAATCCGCTTACCACCGTAAATGATATACAAAACATTCTTAACCAAATCAAACAAAAAGGAAATGGATACCACAGACTTAACTAATTATAAGCAGCTTGCCGAACAAGTAAACTTTAAGTCTCTGCTTAATTGCTATTGCAGAGAATTTAGCAACTGGAGCCGTTATGAAGGAATCCCAAAATATGATCCAGCCCTTGCCGATTTCATGCAAACCATTAATCACTCTTCATTTTTGAGATTTGATTTTGCTTCAATCGGACTGGAAGTTTTTGCTCCTTTAGCCTACTTTTCAGAAAGTGGCGTGCATTCATTTCTTTTTCCAGCTGTATCGCGTGATCTTGCTGCAGATACCTTCAGAGAAATAAATCCAATGGAATTTACTGAATTTGCGGCTCTTTATTCCAAAGAAGAATATCCTGATGCAGATGCGGGTCCAACGCAGGAACGCATGGAAAACAGCATTTCCAACCTAGCTTTATACCTTGAGTATCATAAAGAGAATGGTTTCGGTGCCAATAGTCCGGAAATGAGTTTTATAGAAGCGGAACAGTCTTTAATTTTAGGACACAGTGTACATCCGCTGCCAAAAAGCAGGGAAGGTTTTAGCAAAGAAGAATTGATTCAATATTCTCCTGAAACCAAAGGAAAATTTCCGCTTCACTTTTTCCTTATTCATCCTGAAAATGTGATTGAAAAAAGTGCTGCAGACGATCTTCCAACGGATTATCTTAGAAAAGAAATTTTAAAATGCAACAGCAAAAATGCAGACGAAATTCTTGCTTTATACCCTGATTACAAGATAGTTCCCGTTCATCCTTGGGAAGCATCTTATTTGTTGGAACTTCCTGAAGTGAAAGAAATGGAAGCTAAAAAACTGCTATTTGATTTGGGCCAATTAGGACCAGATTACACTCCAACTTCATCTGTTCGGACAGTTTACAACGCCAAAAGCAAATGGATGTACAAGTTCTCATTGCATGTGAAAATCACTAATTCTTTCCGAGTGAATTACCTGCATGAATTGAACCGCGGTTACGACGCTGCCAGACTTATGAAAACGGATTGGGGGAAAGGAATCCAAAAAGACTATCCTCAAATTCAACTCATTACAGATCCCGCTTTTATTGCTGTAACTTATAACAATCAAATTATTGATGGTTTTAGCACGAGCATTCGCGAAAATCCTTTTAACGGAACCCTTGCCTCGAAAAATGTTTCTATGGCAGCTTCTCTTTGCCAAGAAGGATTTCTGGGCGAACCTGCGAGAATACATAATGTAATCAATGAGGCTGCGAAAAGAACGAATGCCTCTCCGCAAGAGACTGCTATTTCTTGGTTTGAGCAATATTTAAATATTTCGATTACGCCTTTGGCAGGGATTTTCAATAAATATGGTTTTGGCTCAGAATTTCATCAGCAGAACGTGCTGGTAGAATTTGACGACAATCTTTTTCCATCAAAACTGTATTTTAGAGATAATCAGGGTTACTTTTTCAGACAAGGGAAAGTTCCAGAACTGGAAAAATTGATTCCGAATTTTGGAGAAGAAAGCAGATCTTTTATTGCAGAAAAAAGAATTATCGATTTTTGGGGTTATTATCTGCTTGTAAATCATTTGTGTGGAATCATCAGCATTTTAGGAAGCAATAAACTGGCTGATGAAACAGCGCTGCTTGAACTTCTTTATCAGGCTTTGAAAAAGGAAGAAGATCAAGATACGACAGGCATGATTTCGCACTTTGCCAATAGCGTGAAATTAGTGGTGAAAGGAAATCTGCTGACCAGCCTAAACAATATGGATGAGGCAAGCGCTCCAAGAACCAATCCTGCCGTTTACAAATCATTTCCAAATCCGCTTAACAAAAATTTTTTCTCCAAAAAACTTATAAATCCTAGAGAAAATAGCACTGTCTTTAAGCGTTTCTTCGAAAAAGAAAATGTAACCATAAAATTGCGTCCCGTCGATATTGACAAAGATTTGGAAATGCTGCACGAATGGTTTCATCGTGAGCATGCTTTGAAAATCTGGCAGATGAACTGGCCGCTCCGCGAATTGGAAGCGTACTACAGAATGCTGCTGCCTGGAGATCATTCGCACAGTTTTATAGGCGAAGCAAACGGCATTCCTACTTTTAATATTGAAGTATATTGGGCAAGCCGAGACATTGTTGGAAATTATTACGACGTTCTCCCTTCTGATTATGGAACCCACCAATTTATAGCGCCAACCGATCCTAAGCTAAAATATGGCTCTCCAGCAACGCAATCGATGATGGATTTTGTTTTATCGGAATCTAAAGTCGGCAAAATGGTCGGAGAAGGATCTGTAGACTCCATCGCCTCGATGATGAACAAAGCCCATGTTGGTTTTAAAATTGAAAAAGTGATCGAAATGCCGCATAAAAAAGCCAATCTAAACTTCTGTTATAGAGAATGGTATTGGGCAAAATTCCCTGCATCCAAAGATTTTCAGAATAATGAAATTTCTACAGCACAAGTTTAATTTTTAAAAACACTTTCATGAATACAGAAAAAATATATTCCGTAATAGGCATCGGTATCGGGCCTTTTAATCTTGGCCTAGCTGCTCTAATTGAACCTGTTGAAGAGTTATCAGCCTTATTTTTTGACCAGTCGGAAAGCTTTGATTGGCATCCCGGTCTTATGCTCGACAACGCCTCTCTTCAAGTTCCGTTTTTAGCAGATTTGGTAACTATGGCAGATCCATCAAACCCATACAGTTTTTTAAATTATATAAAAGAAAGCGGGCGTTTGTACCGATTTTATATACGTGAAAACTTTTTTATATATAGAAAAGAATATAATCAATACTGCCAATGGGTTGCGTCTAAACTATCGAATTGCAGGTTTTCTCATAAAGTTATATCTATCGATTATGTTGACGATGTATATAAAATCGTAGTTCTTAACACGAAGACGAATACATCTGAAGCTTTTTATTCCCATAAAATTGTTTTGGGTACAGGAACTTCACCACATGTTCCTGAATTTATAAATCAGGAAGCGCTTCATAACGTAATCCACACTTCAAAATATTTGTATTTCAAACCAGAAATCAACGCGGATTCAACGGTAACCATCATTGGTTCAGGACAAAGTGCTGCCGAGGTTTTCCGCGATCTTCTTCCGGAAACCCAGAATGGACTGCAGCTGAAATGGTATACGCGTTCTTCACACTTTTTTCCTTTGGACAACAAATCGAAACTGACTTTGGAATTGACCTCTCCAGAATACGTAGATCATTTTTATAGCCTTTCGCACGAAAAACGCAAACAGCTATTATCTAAACAACATGGCCTTTACAAAGGAATTGATCAGGAGTTAATTAATGAAATCTTTGACAGTCTTTATGAAATGAGCTTGGAAGGAAAACCTCTAAATGTCGAGCTGCGTTCCAATCTAAAACTGACTTCCGTAAATGAAGAAACGGACGGCTCTTACCTTCTAGATTTTACGCATACCGAACTGGAAGAACCTTTTAATGATCAAACGGATTATCTTGTTATGGCTACAGGTTACAAATACAAGGAACCAGCTATTCTTTCAGGCATAGAAAGCAAAATCCAGCGCTTAGAAAATGGTTTGTTTAATGTAAACCGAAACTATACCATTGATAAAAACGGAACTGAAATTTTCGTCCAAAATGCTGAACTGCACACTCATGGACTCTCTACTCCCGACCTAGGAATGGGTGCCTATAGAAACTCATGCATTATTAATCAGCTGGCTGGGCGAGAAATTTATAAAGTTGAAAGGCGCATTGCTTTTCAAGAATTTGGCGTACAGAAAATGGAATCTCAGCAGTCAAAAGCTAACATTTTGGAATTGATAAACGAATAATCCGACAAGCATGACACTTTCAGAAAATACATTTAAAGAGACAAAACATTTGCACTCTTCCACGTGGGACAAAGTAAATCGCAATCTGTTAGCCAAAAGCATTTCAGAATTGATGCGTGAAGATGTGGCAAAACCAGAAAAAACAGGAACGGAAGCAGATGGGCTAACGCATTTTGCATTGCAGACAGACAGCGAGCATATCTATTACCGTTTTACGGCATACCCAAGATTTTTAAACTACTGGCATATCGTTAAAGAAAGCATAGTTAAGTTTGAAAACGAAATCCAGCTAGACCATATTGATGTGCCGAGCTTTTTCATGGAAATGCAGCAGACTTTCCAGATCAACTCTTTTACGCTAGCCCATTATGTTGAAGAACTGCTCCACACTTTATATGCTGATGCTTTTATCCATTCGAAACGCCGTTTGTCAGCCGCTAAATTGGCTGAAGCCGATTTTCAGACTATTGAGCACAGTCTTGACGGACACCCATGGGTAATTGTAAACAAAGGCCGAATCGGTTTTGATGCTCAGGATTATGAAAACCATACTCCAGAATCGGGCCAGAAAACAAAATTGATATGGGTTGCAGCCCACAAAAAAAAAGCGAAACTGCACCTTCAGCCAGAAATGGACGAACAATCTTTTTATGAAAATGAGATCGGTTCGGAAAAAATAAAAGATTTCAAAGATAAACTGATTCTGTTACGGGTAAATCCTGATGATTATATTTTTATCCCGGTTCACTTATGGCAGTGGCAGAATAAATTGGTGATGCAGTTTGCAAGCGATATAGCATCTAAAGATCTCATTGCCTTAGAAGAAACAGAAGACATTTATAGTCCGCAGCAAAGCATTCGCACATTTTTCAATCAAAGCAGCCCAAAAAAACATTATGTCAAAACTTCTATATCGATTTTAAATACAAGCCATATTAGAGGTTTATGTCCAAAACAATTATTTATTGCACCACGACTGACATCTTATTTAAAAGATATTCTAAAAAAAGACGAGCATTTACAAAAGATGGATGTAATTCTATTGGGTGAAATGGTTACGGCTTCTTATTCCCATGCTAATTATAGCAAAATTGAAAATCCTCCTTATCAGTATAACGAATACTTAGGAGCCTTATGGCGTGAGAGCCCTTTCAATTTTTTAAAACACGGAGAGAGTTTAATGACAATGGCAGCGCTTTTATACATCGATGATCATGGAAAAAGTCTTGTGCAAGAACTGATTGAAAAATCTGGCCTTTCAACAGAACAATGGATGAAAGCATATATGAGAGCTTATCTAAAACCCGTTTTTCAGATTTATTATCAGCATTCTTTATGCATAGATCCGCATGGACAAAACGTAATTCTAGTTCTAAAAGATTATGTTCCAACGCGTATCGCTCTGCAAGACTTTGCCGGTGATATCCTAATTAATGAAGAAGGAAAGAAAAAACTTCCTCAGGAATTTATAGACAATATGTTTAATGCCTCTCCAAATCCTGAGAATGCGCCATTAACCATACTAATTGCCGTTTTCGATGCTTTCTTCAGATACCTAAGCGATGTGATGATAACCTCTGCAGGCTATGACGAAATTTCCTTTTGGAATTGCGTACATGATATTGTCATTGAATATCAGTTAGAACATCCTGAACTGAAGGATATGTTTGATAAGTATAATTTGTTTATTCCTGAATTCAAACGTCTTATTTTCAACAGCAGACGTCTGTACAATGGCTATGAAGAAACAGCTGGTTTTCCGCACATGAAAAAAAGCGGTTTCATTCCGAATCCGCTGCATCAGCTTATCAGTCAGGAAATGCTAGCAGAAAAAGAGAACGCATGAAAGAAGCAATTTTAAAGACACGCTCTTTCTTCAATCTTTTAAGGCGCTCACTTGCAGGAAGCGAAAGCAATTTTACGTCAGGAAGCATAAACAAGACCATTTTTCTGCTTTCTGTGCCGATGGTTGCCGAACTTTTAATGGAATCCCTATTTGTGTGTTCCAATCTGTTTTTTGTCAGCAGATTAGGTACTAATGCCATTTCAATTGCAGGCGCGGCAACTACCTTTATAACCTTCTGCTATTCTGTTTCGATCGGTTTGGGTATCGCAGCTTCGGCCATGATTTCCAGAAGAGTTGGCGAGAAAAAGTTCAAAGCCGCTGGAAATACTGCCATGCAGGTTATTTACTTAACCGTTCCGATTGCTGCAATTATCAGTATTGCTTGTTCCATTTGGGCTTCAGAAATAATGCAGGCAATGGGGCTTTCGGCAGCCATGATCCAGCAAGGGGCTTCGTACAGTGTTTTAATGTTCGCGTCAAGCGGATTTTTGATTTTTCGAATTGTGGTCAACGGAATATTTCGCGGTGCAGGAGATGCATCAACGGCCATGAAAATACTATGGCTTTCAAATGCGGTTAATATTCTTTTATGCCCCGTTTTCATTTTCGGTTGGGGCCCTATTCCTGCTTACGGTCTTCTTGGTGTGGGTTTGGCAACCTTAATTGCCCGCGTTATTGGAGTACTGCATCAGGCTTGGCATCTCGTTCGAGGTAAAACGATTCTGAGAATTGGAAGAGTACAGCTTTCAGTAAATAAAGAGGTTCTAAAACGAGTTGTGAAACTGGCATTTGGAGGAACCGTCCAATTTATAATTCCTGCCTCGAGCTGGGTCATCATGATTAAAATTATGTCCCATTTTGGATCTAATGCGCTTGCAGGATATATTTTAGCGCAAAGGGTAACTTCCATTGCCACCATGCCTGCGTGGGGACTGGGCAATGCGGCAGGAATTTTGACTGGCCAGAATCTTGGAGCAAAACAGCCTGAAAGAGCTGAAAAATCGGTTTGGAGAGCAGGAATGTTTAATATGGTCTTTCTGATTTCAATCGGAATTTCTTGGATATTTCTTGCTTCACCCGTTGTCAAGATTTTTACTGATAATCCTGAAGTTATTTCTTTCAGCACGAGATACATCCATTTCATCTCCATGGCTTACATCCTTTTAGGCTATACAATGGTGAT
>Ga0099824_1007231_pt1 | contig 14815 bp, 9 predicted proteins | sample SiratrowhiteBW_FD_76837 | JGI IMG/M metagenome (GOLD analysis project Ga0099824, IMG submission 76837) | Root nodule microbial communities of legume samples collected from California, USA - Siratro white BW | ecosystem: Host-associated > Plants > Roots > Nodule | place: USA: California...
TTATATATTTTTTTTTATATATATATATATATATATATATATATATATATATATATATATATATATATATATATGTATGTATGTATGAAAGATATTAATTATGCTTAATTTTGTTGGTAATAGACATAAATAACAGAGGCTTAATTCACAAGGTCCAGAAACGATTTTATGCTCTGTAAATTTAATGATCTTTCTAATTTTTCAAAAAATGGAAAATTTCTTTTTAATACGTAAAAGATATAATTTAAATTTTATTAATAAAACTATATATGTTAAACTTGTTTATTTTAGTCTATCTTAAATGTTTTTGGATTGAAGAAAACTATTTTCTTAAAATTATTTTTTACAAGTATATACTTAATTTAGTGTATTTGACAAGTTAGGTTTGCATAGAGACTGTTACTTAACCCTGAAGTTACTAAATAGTGAATGTTAGGGCCCACAACACAAGTAACAACAAAGTATAGCATTCCAGATCTCGGCTGCAACATCTCTAGCAATCATATCCGAATATTATATATTCAATAATTTTAAAAAATTATAAAATAAAATAAAATAACAAGTAACAAAATAAGAAAGTAAATTTACAGGAACAAAAAATAACAACAAAATTGATATCCATACAAAGATAATTATTATTTCATTTTTAAATAAAAAAAATAAAAAATAACTTCAATTATTTAATATTATGTGAGTGTTGTAACATAATTGATATCCCATAATGAATTATTCTTTTTAATCCATATTTTTCTCTCATACATAATAGACTTAAGTATACGGACAAATTGCCCCTTTAAGTATGTATTTACATAAATTTGTACTATAACAAATTTCAGTTGTATAGTCCGTACTTTTAGACAAACTTTAATTTTTGCAGATCATATGCTTTACAAAATTCTCGGTTAAATAGATTATATAGCCACAATACATTCAGTTTATTAAACAATAACCAATCAAAACAATCAAAGTTGAATTTTGAACTGAATTAAATTTAGTAATACAATTTATTAAAAATAAATCTCGTTTAACCAACAGACTGAGGGTTAGATATAAAAAAATTTGCATTAAAATTTTATCAAAATAATTCAAATCTATTCATGCATTTAATATTACTTAGTTTGAGTGAATTAATATTACTTGGGCACGAGAAATAAAGATAGATATCATTCATGCATTTTCTTGTTCTTTTTCTTTCTTTTTCATTACTCACAAACATTGAGCTTAAAGTCTTATTAATCTAAAATTGGTTATGTTGTTTCTTTAGGTTTGGGATGAATTGCAAATTGGATAGGTAAGAAAATAGATAGGGCCATGTAAATGTTGATATAATAAGGACTGCTATAAACAGATTAGGTTATTCGTTTAAGTTAAATTGGTCTTCCTTTGCGAGAATGTTGTTTGTTTTAATGAATGAAATCACGTGTGCCATTCTCACTAAGACACTCTATGATCGACTTTGAATATATTTGAGATTTTAGTTGAAGAAATACTGATTTTAGTTGAAGAAATACTTCGTTGAACTCTTGAATATTGCACGTAACTTAGTTCATGAATTCCAAAGACCATGTTCTCAATACACGACTCTATTAAGTTTAGGATTTTGTGGCTTAAATTGATCTTGAAATTTGGGAAAGAATAATGGAGTTTCATCCTTATCCAAGCTAAAAGTCGTATTTTATACTGGTTGTTAAGAAAGTTAAATTTAAAAAAATTAAATTAAAAAATAGTTAATTACACTTAACCGTAATATAAAAAATTCAACTATTTTTTTTATAGGAAACTAACCTTTATTATTTGTTTAGCTCAATTTGTAAACATTAAACATTGTTTAGCTGAATTTTACAAAATTAAACTGTTAAAAGAATAGTGTAAAAATTCGAACTACTTTTTATTTAAGCTAAAATATTTGTTTATAGTTTCCTCTGTAAAATTAAACAATCGAAAGAATAGTTTAGTGCATTAGTAACAATTTACTTAAAATAATGTTATGAGAATTGAAAAATAAATAAATAAATATATATATATATATATATATATTACTAATTATTTGTATAATTAGTAATAATTTACTTAAAATAAGTCATGATGTTAAGATTTACATATAGATAAAAAAATGTTTAAAATTGATTAAATTATTATATTTTGTGAAATATATTTAATACAAGTTTTTCGAAATACCTTGCTATCTTATATCCAATAATACTTTCAAATAACTCGTATAGAGTCAATTTAATTAGTTTAATTTATTTAAATCACGATTAATTTACATATCATTGTATTTTAATCACAATTATTAATAGTCTATCTTTCTTGTTTCTCATATATAGATTTATGCTATTAGTGCTACAACTGTACTTCATGCACTAGTATGATAATAAAGGCGGAAGAGATAGTTATAGACAAATTTAGACTTTATTTTTATGATATCTATTTATTTTTAGATTTGTCTTTGTGTATTTTTTTTATGAAATTTTTGGCTATTTAAAATTGATATATATATATATATATATAACTTAATAGGAGGCGTTAGAATCTTAACCATTATTGTGAGTAAAGGAATGCAATTGGAAAAAGATGGAGAGAAAAGAAAGATATGTTATTAGTAAAGTGAATGTGGTATACAGAAGCTACTAAAGTAAAAGCTTATTAATTCCAATTGCATCTTGGGAACTAGTGTTTGCATCTAACTAATGCGAATTCCTGTAATCCACTTAAAAGCTAACGCTTCAGACCGATACAAAACAAAATGATTGAGCTGCTGTGGGGCCAAAATTAGGTAACAACTCAAGTTCAGCTCACCCATTACAACTCATAAAACCATTCTTCTCCTCTCCTCTTCTTTCTCTTCCCCGTTTAAACAATTGGAATAATCTCAACAAATTACTTATAATCAAACTTTTTCTAACACTGCAACACCCCCATAGCGTTGATCCCAATGCCACAATTTTATGTTCGTACGATTTCAACTATAACTAAAGTATTAAACAACTAGAAGCGTCACACTACTCCAATTCCTCTTCATTAACCTTTTGGAAGGGGCTCTTCCAAGACAATAAAAGCAATCACCAAAGTTCAACCTTATTCACAAAAAGTAATATATATATATAAAACTTAAAAGTATAACATAATGGCCACCGACCATAATTTATATGATCATATCATAGTATTCCAAACACAATATTTACCTAGTGGGTTATATATATGGGATAATCATAGAGCACTGAACACAATACCAATCATGGATCCAGCAGGTGTTGGAATGACACTACCAGTAACAGTAACAGCCATGCTTACACCGATAGCACGTTGGCTTTGCATAAACCCTCCTTGGAGTTCCAATCAGAGACAGCAAAAGCAGGATCAGTAGTACCAGAATTGGCGTGACCAAAGCTGACCAATTCGTCTTCTTCTCTTCAACTACTACCACTTGTTCACGCGTGAAGAGCCAGGGTATGCACAGGAGCATCAAGGCCACGGCCAACATCACAATAACATCTGATGTATGACTGCTATAAGTCTTGCGTTTATAGCAATAGTAACCCATCCTCAGAAATCTGGAAGGGATTTTGGAGATTCTTAAGTGAATCAAGCATATAATAGCAAGGAAAAGCCTTTGCCCCTATGGATTTTTATAGAACTACCACTCATCACATCCAAGACTAATATCCACCTCACAACTTTAGATGGTTGGATAATTGTTGCTCTCACAACTTTTTCTAGTAAGCCATCACATTCAGCAATAATGGTTAAAACAGGCACCATCATGTGGGGTCAACTTCATGGCTTGTGTGCCATGTGTTTAAGATTGTGATTTCAAGTAACTTTTGGAAATTGGACTTGTTATGGGGACAAACCATTTTATTATGAAAAGGAATCCAATTTTGAATTTGGCTTTAAACCGCACTATAAAGTATTCTTGTAATGTGATCCTTGTTATCATCCTCTTTATGAGGTAATGAAGTTGTCTGCAAGAGTTTTTTCCTATAAACCCAAACCCTTTTCGAACCAACAGTTCTAATGGGAGCATTAAAAAGATAAGGGTAAACTATTTTTCTTTTGCCGTTAATGGGTGATACCCAATCAAAATCAAAGTATCCAATATTTATTAATTTTGTTTAATTACATGACAAACTACATTCAGTCGTACTTAATTTTTTTTATTATAATAACAAACGCAGACATGAATAATACATATTATATACTTTATAAAAAATAATTGCAAAAAAGTGAAAACGAAGATCATGTGCGACCCTGATAAGCATGGAAAGATATAAAATGATGTCATGCAAGAAAAAGGGAAAATAATAGCATGTCTTACCTACACTATTTTCTAAGTATATATTCAACATTCTCTTTATACCATGATGAGGTAAGTATATGTAATTCCTAAACAAGATACCAAAGATCCATGATTTTGTCTTAGTCATTCATCTTCTCATTTGTGTATAACAAGCCTAAATTGTTTTTTATTATGTGTTATGCACAGCATTTTGAAAAAGTTTATATACTGGTTCAATGTTAGCACCCAAAATAAACAGTTTTGTGATGTGTGCCACAAAAGGCGTAAATGGATCAAATGGCTTGAAATAGGGAAAGGTAAGTTTGAAGTTTCATCCCTTTCAAATCCTCCTACGCCCCTTCTTCCTAAAGATTCTGGCAGTCCAGCATGTGAATTGCACTACAAGGTACTAAATATCACAAGAAAGTTAAAATTTTATCGGTCTTTTTGGAGAAGTATTCAACAGCTTAGGACTCGTGTCTTACCTGAAAGACACAAAGATCTTTTGTTTGGTCGAGGTCAACGAAAACTGTATGATCCTTCATGTGTATGAGTTCTCTTTTTACTAATACTTAAAAGTTGGACACAAAGGCAACTTTTCTCTCCCAAACAAATATTCTTTTTAGTAATTTTTTTATTATTATAAATAATATGAGTTTTCAGTATTTATTTATACTTTTTATTAATTGCATCTTTTATTTTTTTATAACTGAATTTGAATATTTTTGCAGTACATTGAAATTCTACTCAATTTTTTTTTTTTTACATTTAATAACTATTTAATTACTATTTAACCTCGTCATTTTTCAATGACTGTTATTAGTAATCTTTTGGCTTCATAAATATTTTGGGAAGTGAATAAGTCCGTGAATTTTATGTCCCTGGAACGTGATTCTTTGATCTACTTTGGTGATTACATTTTTTTATTGTTCTGAGTTCAAAGCATGATTTAAAGAAAAATGGAGCAAATATTAAATTTATGAATATCATAATAATGTACAAACACGGCGTTGACTATCTAAAATATAATTGTTGACACTTTTAAAGTTGTAAATTCAAAGGAAATAAATTAGGAATAAAATATTATATTACTTCTAAATAGTTAATTTGGTTATGTATAATTTATTTTTACTTTAATTATAAGAGTCAAAATAAAATTTTACATTTTGACTTTTATAATTAAATTTATATTATGAAGTTCTACTAACCTTAGAATTTTTGTATTTTATTTTTATATAATTTGGATGGTGATAAATTAATTAATAAGTCTCGAGAAAACATTTAGAAAGTTTTTAAAATTGATTTTTAACTCATGAATACCTTCTACATAATTTTGAAATAGCATGTAAGTTCTAGATGTTGAATAGAGTACTTTTTCTTTTTTCTAAAGCCTTTGAAAGATATATATGATTAGAAAGTTTATCAACCAACTTCCACAAAGTTTAAAAATATTTTTTATAATATTTCACAAAAACTTATACAAAGATATAAAATCATAGCATAAAAATATAATAATAATAATAATAATATTAATATCTGACTAATGTTAAGTGATTAAATCATAATCAAATAATATTAGTTGAACTATTACTATTGAATAAAAATAATTATGTCCTAGCTTTTAATCTAATAATCTAATGATAAACATCACAAAATTGTTTTTTAGTTACGTTTTTAATAATTTACTACTAACTTTCGTAATTATAATAAAAATAATTATTTTATTTTATTCCAAAATTTTGTTATTATATATCTGCATATACATTCCAGTATTAAGAAGCTTATATATATATATACACACACACATTAGTTTTCAATTATATATTACTCAATTTTATTATTTTATCCAATGTAAATCTTTTTATTCAGAGCTCTATAATAAAAGAAATTTATATTATTTTAAGAAATAAAAATTGTTATTTAATATTTTTTTTCACGAGTCTTGTCAATGAAAAGCCTTGTTGAATTATTTTACTTTCCTAAATTGTTTAAAATTTTTAAATAGTTTTTTTTTGTGCAAATAATAATTGTGTTGAAAATTTCTACATTTTTCTTTCTTAAAAACACTTATTATCATCAAACAGTATCAAACAAAACTACTTCTTAGAAAATTTTTTTCAAATATATATTTTTTATTGAAAAGTATTGATTTGGAATAAATTTATTAAACTATAATATTTTCTAAGGAATAAGATCCAAATAAATTTGTATTTTTGATAAATTATTTATTTTACAGAAGGTATTAGAAAACGACTAATAAATATAACTAGGATTGAAACTGTAGAACATTTTGTCAAGAAACATGTGTGGCTACTACTTTGTGTTAATAAAATACAGTGAAAAAGAGATACAGATATAATAAATAATATAATGAGATGAGAAAAATAAAGAATACAAAATTAATAAAATATGTGAAGCAAAGAAATACTGAACTATGATTAATCCTATAAAATGAAAAATAGAAGACGATGTGAATATTGAAGGTTAAATGTGACTTTGTGTGTGAGTGAGAATGATGGTGAGAGAAAATGAAGAACACTCAGATCCGACGTAGCACCACAATATCAGCCCCTCCGTGGAAACCCAAATGCACCGTTTCATATCACACATCGATGCACAAACACACCCATTCGCTCCTCCTTTCCTTCATAAATCACAATCACAAACACGTAGGGAAAGAAAGAAAGAAAGGACCTTTTTGTTTCACGTGCTTCAACTTCTTCTCTTCTTTCTCTACAACTTTACACTGTAAACCCAGAAAAAAAAAAAAAAACAAATAATATATCTCCAAACTTCTGGGGGTTAGTTTTTCTCTTCTTTAATTATTTGCAATTTTAAATAATTATCTGATTTGACCCATTCAGCCATTATCATCCTTCTTTGCCATGCATCCTACACATTTTTGAGTTTGCATGAATGAATCTATTTAGGGATGAACGTGATGCGTAGACGTAAATCTTGAAAGCTTTCTGATCCTTAATTGGTTTGATGCAACGTGCTAGCTTGTTTCTGATCACATTCTACAACCATGTAGATTTTACAATGCTGTTTCTTATGCATATCCATGTTTTGTTACCAAATTATATATGTATTTATTGACTTTCATCACAAGTTACCTCCTTTCTTTTAAATGTTTTTCCTTCTTTTTGTGTGGTTGGCTTGTGTTGTTTGCTCATTGTGGTTTTCATTTTCCGATTATCAAATCGTACATGAGACTTTTCACTTAGTATCTGGGAGAATTTTGATCCTGCTAGTTATTTAAGAAGTGACCCTTTCTATTGAAAAACAATAGTGGGAAATAATTTGTGCCTCTGATAGAGCGATCTGGAATTGGAAAGTTTGGAACATTCAGTTAGAAGTTAAAACCACTATTGTTTTTTTACTTTTTTTTTGTAACGACAAACTGCTTGAATTGAATAGTGTGATGGTATTTTCTAAGTTAATCACTCGTTGATTGGTGTTTATAATCTTCATGTAGTATAATTTTTGGGAACCTGTATGTCTGAACTCAAATCATTTTGAATTTCGAATTAAATGAATGGTGCATAAGTTTGGAATTACATGCCTTTGGCTTATGAATTGTGAGAAACAAGGAATTTAGCAGTTAGAGGGTTTTGTTTACTTTTTTGTTAATTTTACGTCAACATACTTCATTGAACAGAATTTTGAGACTATTGCAAGTGCTAAGATTTTGGAAGATGTCTTCCTTTCCGATAGAATTGCCTCCCAAAGGAATTTTAAAGAGTCCAGAGGCACGAGCTAGCGTGGCAGAAAAGGAGGAATTTAATTTCTCAAAACCATTAGATAAGCCAAGGGCAACGAATATAGATAAACAGAGATCATGTGATGAAAGATCAATGAATGAACTATCCGTAGGCTTTTCTCCACGTCATGTGGTCTCAAAAGCTGATATCACATCTCGCTTGGCAGAACATCTTGAGCATTTAAATTCTCCTCTGTCAAAGTCTGGCTTCAATAGTCCAAGATCAGCGACATGGGATGCAAATTCATTAACATCAGAAGCTTGGGAAGCTCTGAGGCGTTCCTTGGTATATTTCCGTGGCCAGCCAGTTGGTACAATTGCTGCTTTGGATTTTTCCGAAGAGAATCTTAATTATGACCAGGTAGCATCACCTTGTCATATCCTTGATGTTTCTGTTTTTTCTATGTTGTCTTCTTTTTCTCTGTTTCTGGGGGATGGGGGAGAAAAATAGGCACAATTTCATCACGTACTTAAATTTTGGTTTCACTTGTAGGCCATGTTTTCTTTTTATACTGCAGCTTAATCTTTTTAGTCTTTTTCGTCATTTTAGTTTTTACTTTCTTTTCATGCTGATCAGCCGGTGGCTTTGATCATTATACATTTCTCTTTGCTTGTCTCGCCATTGTAATGTTTCCCGTTTGCTCTAATCTAAGGTGTTACTGTACTTGTGCATAGGTGTTTGTAAGAGACTTTGTCCCAAGTGCTTTGGCTTTTCTGATGCATGGGGAACCGGACATTGTTAAAAATTTTATTCTAAAGACCCTTCGCCTTCAATCGTGGGAGAAAAAGATTGACAGATTCCATCTAGCAGAAGGGGTGATGCCTGCTAGTTTTAAAGTATACCATGATCCTGTCAGAAACCACGAAACCCTTATAGCAGATTTTGGTGAAAGTGCAATAGGCAGGGTTGCTCCTGTTGATTCTGGATTTTGGTGGATCATACTACTTCGTGCATACACAAAGTCTACGGGAGACTCTTCACTGGCTGAACAACCTGAATGTCAAAAGGGTATGCGCTTGATCCTGACTCTATGTCTGTCAGAGGGGTTTGACACTTTTCCAACTTTACTATGTGCTGATGGATGCTGCATGATTGATCGAAGAATGGTGAGTATTCTGAAGTTTATGCTACCCTCATTTTTGGCTTGTCTGCTGTCTTCGAAACTAAACATTTATCCATTTCTATAAAATCTGTACATGATTTCAGGGTGTTTATGGGTATCCAATAGAAATTCAAGCATTGTTCTTCATGGCTCTAAGATGTGCCTTGCAATTGCTTAAGCCAGACGCTGAAGGGAAAGAGTTCATGGAGCGAATTTTAAAAAGGCTGCATGCCTTAAGTTATCATATGAGGAGCCACTTTTGGTTGGATTTGAAGCAACTCAATGATGTGTACCGCTACAAAACAGAAGAGTACTCACATACTGCAGTGAACAAGTTCAATGTTATTCCTGAATCTTTGCCAGATTGGGTGTTTGATTTCATGCCACAGCATGGTGGATACTTTGTTGGGAATGTTAGCCCAGCTAGGATGGATTTCCGGTGGTTTTGCCTGGGCAACTGCGTTGCAATTTTGTCGTGCATGGCAACTCCTGAGCAGTCAACTGCAATCATGGATCTCATAGAATCACGCTGGGAGGAACTGATTGGGGAGATGCCTGTCAAAGTGTGTTATCCAGCTCTAGAAAACCATGAATGGATGATCATAACAGGGTGTGACCCGAAAAACACTAGATGGAGTTACCATAACGGGGGATCCTGGCCAGGTATATATTCATTGTTTTATATGCTACCATTCTGGATTTCAACCCTAATTAGTAATGGTATAAAAGCAAACACGCTCATTTATTGTGGTGGTTATAGTTCTGGTGTGGCTTCTGGTGGCTGCGTCCATAAAGACTGGGAGACCTCAAATTGCAAGACGTGCCCTTCAAATAGCTGAGAGTAAATTGCTGAAGGACAACTGGCCCGAGTATTACGATGGAACGTTGGGGCGATACGTTGGGAAGCAGGCTCGTAAGTTCCAGACCTGGTCCATTGCTGGCTACTTGTCCGCTAGGTTGATGCTCGATGATCCTTCCCATCTGGGTCTTGTGGCTCTCGAAGAAGATCGACAACTCAAGCCTTTACTCAAGAGATCAAACTCATGGACTTTCTGACTCACTTCTCTTCTTTTCAACCTACGCTTCAAAAACACAGGAGCAACTCATCAACTTCGATGCTTTCTATGTTGCGTTTCTTGTGTTCAACTCTTCCTTCTGTGGAAACCTTAACGCCAGTTTGTTACACGCACAAAGGTTACAATTATACATCAGTACACTCTCCTTCTCCATACCAGATCCCAATCCAGAGTATAGGAAATTTATTTTCTCAAATAAGATTAGAATTTTAGCATTTACTAGAATTTACGTATTGTTATCAACATTTTTTTATTAAACTTTATATAGATGTAAGTGATTCAGTTGAGTTTAATTTTAATTGATTTTTGAATTCAAACTAATTAAATTTACCTTTCTTAATAACCTAACCTAACCATAATTGAGATTGGATGATTTAGTTGAGTAGTTAAAGAATATTTTCACTTCATTAACTTAGAAAATCAAATATTTGTTACACGATAGCAGTACAAATAATTTAAAAAATACTACCGGTAACCATAAATTTGTTTTACTACTGACTGAATAAGATTTTAAGAAGAAAAAAAAGTAATGCAATTGCTCGTTGGAACATATTACTTGTCGTTATATTTGATGTATAAAATATATGCTCATAATATTCCTAAAACAGCCTCTATATAATATACAATTATCTTTAGTATGACAAAATTAGTAGATAATTAATGTTTTATTACATATTCATTATGTAGTTGAATTGAACTATATTTAATTAATTTCACGTAAAATTGTTACCCAATTCAATTATAATTCACTACATTAAAAAAAAAAAACAACATACAATTTTAAGGCACGTAAATAATATTTTCCAAAATTCCAACAACTCAAAACAATAGTCATAAATTTGTTTTACTACTTAAGCTATGTATGGATAGTAGTTATAGAAAATAAAATGAAGAATGAATTACTATTATATTTGGATCCATTGAGCAGAAAAAGAAGATAAAGAAAAGAGAGATGTCCTCCAATAAAAATCAATTTAACATGAATTGTAATTTAAATTTTAAATTAAATAAAATCTAACTAACCTAATTCTATTTGATTTTCGTATTTGATTATGAATTTTTAATAAAATTCAAATAAAATCAAACACTGCAACAAGAAACTATTTTTTTGTTCAATCAGAAACAAGAAACTTTATAATTTGGAAACATGCAAATTTGATATTATATATGCGTAGTGTATTTTAGGAAAATATTGTAGTATATATTAAACAAAAGATAATACTTAAAAAATTATCATCATGGCTTATTTTCACTTTTGTATTTTAACGAACCTGTGGTAGTACTCATTACGAACGTACTACGAACTTGGAATTAAAAATGTAAAATTCTAAAATAATTAAGATAAATAATAGTAACAGTGTTATATTTGTGATCGTGTGAAGTGCGTAAAACGGGTTTTGCCGCTGGCTGTTTGGGTGGGGAATTGCAGCGACTCAAAGTCGACGTTGACGTTGGAGTTGATTGAATTGTGCCCTAATTCAGAATTTGGGGAAGGAAACGCTTGCAACCATCTCAAATAGGAACGAACGCAATTCGAATCAAATGATAAATAATTGAACAAATTAATTAAATCGGAGGAAAGAGAAAGCGAAAGCGAAAGAGAAAGAAGGGATCATGAGGGGTGGGAAAAAATCGATCCACGCAATCATCACATGGTTGCGGCGGCAACCACCAAAGGCGAAGGCATTTATCGCCGTCGTGTCCAGCATGGCGGCTCTCGTTCTTCTCCGCATCATCGTTCACGACCACGACAACCTTTTCGTCGCCGCCGAGGCTGTTCATTCTCTTGGAATCTCTGTTCTCATCTACAAGCTCATCAAAGAAAAAACTTGTGCCGGTCACTTATCCCTTCTTTCCACTTTCTTTAATTTCCCTTCTTTTCTGTTCCTAATAAAATTATTAAATCCCAATTTCATATTTTTATTTAATATGTCTGCAATTTCCTTATCGAAATTTGGAATTGCTCTGCGCTATGCATTAATATTTAACTTAACGTGACCTACCTATGGCATCAAGTTATTGTTTGGTTCAGAACGTTCCCATTGGATTATTAATGGCATTGTTTGGATGATTTTATTTGCTTGTGTTGTTGCATGAAACGAAGAAATGCCATTTTGTTTTATTTTGGTATTTTCTTTGCGAGGTGCAGGATTATCACTCAAATCCCAGGAATTGACAGCTATGTTTTTAGCTGTTAGGCTCTACTGCAGTTTTGTCATGGAATATGATATTCACACCCTGCTTGATTTAGCAACTTTTGCAACAACAGTGTGGGTTATATACATGATTCGTTTTAAATTGAGATCCAGTTACATGCAGGAGAAAGACAATTTTGCTATATACTATGTGGTAATCTCCCCCACTACCCCTTTCACTTCAAAATCATAAGCTTCTTCTATATTGTTTTGTTTTACTCAACTTAAAAGGTCCTATACTTGTGCATTTACCTGTTCTATTTTTGAAATTGAATGCAGGCGGTACCCTGTGCTGTGTTAGCCTTGTTTATTCATCCATCAACTTCACATCATTTATTGAACAGGATTTTCTGGGCATTCTGTGTATATCTTGAAGCTGTGTCGGTACTGCCCCAACTGCGAGTCATGCAGAACACCAAAGTATGTAATAATATGCATCATACATGTTATTACGTTATATAATTCTACTATTTCCTTCTTCATTTCATTTTCTGCTTTCAGATTGTTGAGCCATTCACTGCACATTATGTATTTGCCCTGGGTGTGGCAAGATTCTTGAGCTGTGCTCATTGGGTTCTTCAGGTATGATATTTAGTTCATCCAAAATTGTGAATGCATTAGTCAGCTCTATGAGCCATTTTCAAATTCAGTTGTCACTTGTTTGCTGGCTTGTCCTATTATCACTTAGATGGACATTTTCTGGATAGGCAACCTGGTTGATCGCGGAGTGAAATGTGAATATAATTATAATTTGTAATTTTAAGTTTGGTTTCATTTCCAATGGCATAATAACCAGCTTTCTTCTAAAAGTATTAAGTTTTATAGAACCTTGTATTTTTTCTGTATCTGATTTCTTTTGGTTGTTTGTATGTTCTATAATTAAATCCATTTTCTTGGCCAGCGGTTTATTAATTTGCTGTTCTTAGCACAGTAATTTAGTGGCAGCTTATTGGATTTGCAAATTGCTGGTCTCTTACCAAGTTACCATTTCTTGTAACAGGTGTTGGATAGTCGTGGACATTTGTTGGTTGCCTTGGGGTATGGATTATGGCCGTCAATGGTGCTTATTTCAGAAGTTGTCCAGACGTTTATCTTAGCAGATTTCTGTTACTATTATGTCCAAAGGTTGGTTGAGTGCATCATATAGGTCTCTTTCCTATTTTGACCCTTTTCAGCGTGATTCTCTTCCTTATGATACATACTTTATTGCAGTGTTTTCGGGGGACAGCTTGTTCTCCGCCTACCTTCTGGAGTTGTGTGATTCACGATTCACTTCACTGCATACTTGCATTTACATGAACTTAATCAAGCAATATTTGTAGTTTGGAAGAGTTTGGCTCCTTGGAAGAACCTGGTTCATTGTAAAGTTAGAGATTAATGGAAAAGTAGGTATTTATGCTGAAGGGACATTATTTGTAGTTGGAAATGCTATAATACACATAATGTGTCTATTTGCTTAGGTCTTGAAATTCAGTTGTTGATAGAACATTTCTGCTTTGTTAACTGCTTGACTTGAGCAGATGAGGGTGGGGGGAGTACTCATAAAGTTCTTTGAACTTTGAAGGGATTATTTTTTCCATAACATTTAGATAATAGTATATTTTAAGGTTTCAGTATTCCGTGACCGAAATTAACATTTGAGAGTTTTATGCATCGTATCAACATGGTCCTGGAACTCAACAATTAGCTATTCGGTTATCCAGATTGTTTCTAAAAGAATGCAAAAGAATTAAATTATAATCTCTGTAAACTTTTATTTAATTGATGATAATTATTTTAATGACAACAAAAATCAATCAAAATATGGAGGGAAGTGCGAAGGGAAGAACATAATAAGAGAAGAAAAAATAGCAACAATGTTAATTTGATGAAAAAGCATGAATTGAAAACTCAAATTTAATATATAAAAACATTTTTAAGCAATAACTTAATTTGGATTCTCGATATTCTTTTAGGTGATTTTTTATTGTCGTATAAAATTTAACTGCACTATTTAATTTTAATTGTAGAACTCAAACTCTCTTTTTAACTTGAAAATTATGGCCAGGCAATCCTGATTGGACCTACCTATATAAAAAACTTCTATATAAAAAAAAACTCATTTACTACAAAGATAATCTCATATGTATTTTCATTAAGTTGAACAATTGCAATTTTAGTAGGAAAAAAACACTAAAGTGATTTTCTCAGCTGTCTTATGCATTACGTAGAGCATGATTTTTTAAGGACTATTTCTTATTTCTTTTAATATATAATAATTTCGGACTAGTTTACTAAATTATAGAGACACAAGAGACAAATAATATTGTACGAAATTATGATGGAGAATCATATATATATATATATATATATATATATATATATATATATATATATAAAAAATAAAAAAAAAAAAAAAA
>Ga0099824_1007236_pt1 | contig 14811 bp, 8 predicted proteins | sample SiratrowhiteBW_FD_76837 | JGI IMG/M metagenome (GOLD analysis project Ga0099824, IMG submission 76837) | Root nodule microbial communities of legume samples collected from California, USA - Siratro white BW | ecosystem: Host-associated > Plants > Roots > Nodule | place: USA: California...
AAAAAAAAAAAAAGAGAGAATTTTTTTATAAAAATTCATATAAAAACCCATTAAACAGTCATAAAAAAAACATATTTTTATGCATTTGAATGAAAAAAAAATCATTTTAAATTTTTTTATAACATTTGTGAAAAAAAGATGAATAAGTTCATCAGATGGTAACTGACCCTCTTGAGTCCAGGAATAGTTGCAGAAAGTGCTATGATGCTTGCTGTCAATTCCTGTCTCCTTTTCCTCTCAGCAATGATGTGATGCTGTGTCTCACAGGACCTTCTAACCCTCTTTCTTGGCTGAGCCATGAACGGTTCAAACTGAGCTCCATCTTTCACCACAGCACCACCCCTTTTGCAGGAAGATTCCTGCAGTGCTGAACCAAGCTTTGGGGAAGGCTTATGAGGTGTGATTGGTTCAGCAGTTGAAGTATCAAAGGAGAGAAGGTATGTGGTGGCTGGAGAGGCAAATGATGATGATGGTGATGTTTTCAAGGACTTGAGGGAGTTGGACCTGTGGCTTTTGTGAAGAGTGTCACCGATTGGTTCATCAAAGGACACACTGCTGTTGGTGGGACTCAGATTATTCTCTCCTTCAGGCGACAAATCCTGTGGCTCCTCAAGGATCTCTCTTAGGAACTGTTGCTCGTCAAATGAATCATTGTTCTCACTCAACACAGCATCATAGTCTTCCATGTCCTGTGACAACTAAAAACAAACATAAGCTGTGCACTTCCCTGGTTTGTTCATGGACAGTAGAAATAATGCATACTGAGAAATCCAGAAACTGAAATTAAATGTGGTTTGAGGGAGGTTTTACCAAATTGGAAATCCAATTCTCCAATGAATCTTCCATGTTTTATGGATATAAGAATTCCTTGTTGTGTGGAACTTCTGTTCTGTGAAGCTGATAGAGAGTAGCACTTGCAAGTTCTAGAGCAGATTGCAATGTGTGTAATGGAACAAGTTTCACCTTTTATATATAGTAATTGTATTCTAGGAGGATGTTTTTTGTTTTTTTTTTCTCTTTCTCTCTCTCCTTTTATGCAATTATTAGCTCCAGGAAAATTAATACTATTTTCAAGCAAACTCCTCTTGACCAAAAAAACAAAAACAAAAATTGTGTACTCTTATCATTTTTTACATCATTTTCATTCAAAACAGGTGTTATAAAAAAAGTCCTAAAGTTAAAAATTAAGTATTATATAAGAGATTGAGTCTTGAAAAATAATATTTTAATAATTATGTATAAAATTGTATAAAAGTGTGAATTTTAAACCTTGTTATTGAAACAAAATTTATAAAACTATAAATATATTTAGAACTCACGTGGTATCAAATAGAATAAAATCTTTGCATTACAGGTCCCTCCTAGAAGTAAAAGTTATTGATTGGTTTTATAAGTGACTATTTTTTATATCGCAAATATTTTACTATCTTTACATCTACGTATCTTGTTTGGTTGTGAAAAAAAAAATTAAAAAATGTAAAGTTTATTGTACTTCTTTTATATATTTAAACTCAATTTTTTAATAAAATAAATTTTTAAATGTTACTTTATTATTTTGATTTACATCTCGTGTATTTGATAACGAAAACATTATAATATTAGTGGAAATATGTCAACATTTCACATGTTAAATATTTTAAATATTTTAATATATTTTTTTCATTTTTAAAACATTGACACATCCCTTGTTATATATTTTCTGTTTAAATAGTATCCATATTTTTTAAAAATCATAATGATATTTATATAATGTATAGTCTCGTCATTATAATAAAACCAATTGAGTTAGAATTTATATAATATTTTTTCATTATTTTTTTTATCAAATTAGTCATTTTCCCTCATTTATTTGTTGTCCCTGGATTACTGGACAAAATATTATATAACTTTTAGGTAAAAATGTCAATGGCAGTACAGTTTGGCAGGGACCAGGGATTATATGAACAAATTAGCGATAGCAATAAATTAATAGCCAAAATGATGGATCTTGTTGGATACAAGAATAAGACCACTAAGACAATTATTGTGTCCAAAGTGCCAAAAGCAGACCTAAGTAGTGTTAATATTATTATTCTATGTAGGAGATGAGTGAAGGTCTATATTTTAATTATATTTTGAAATTAGTTTGTGAAAATAGTTTTAGCATGTTTCATGAGTCCTGAAAGATTATATATATATAATGTGGAGTTTCTGAGAGGATAGTAACATATATGATATTTTATTATGCTTAATTATTATTTATATAATGGTAATTACTTGTGACTATATAGCAAGATTTGTTTTTTTAGTAGAATTCTTAGGATGTTTTTATGTTTGACATTCACTGGATACCTTTGTTATCATATTTGGAAAATCTGAGTTCCTTGGAAGTGTGCTTGTTGTTGAGCAAGAGTGTGACATTTGTCAATTATCTGGAGGATATTTATGTCAATCCATTTCTTAAATATTTTATTGTTTTAAACTTTTAAATATATTATAAAGATGAAATCGTATCAAATAATTATTTAGTGAACGTGAGAATAAAAACAATTAAAAAAATTAAAAGGTAACTCTACATACCTAATACATCTTAGCTTTTCCCTAATCCTAACAAAAGTAAAAAAAAATCTAGTTACAAAAGCTACTTTGATTATAATTAAGGTTTACAAATTTAGCTATGAATATGATGGACATAATTTCAATTCAAAATAAAAACAGTTAGCAAGTTAAAAACAAAACAAAAAACAAAAAAACAGAAACTCAAAATAAAATAAATGAGAAAAGTGAGAGATAATTTTTAAAACTTGTATCAAGTTCGCTTTTTATTTATCAAATTTAGATAAGGAAATGCAATATTTACTATTTTCTTATGTCGTACTGTTTTATTTATATATTTTATATTATTTTTATTGAGTGATATGTCTCTAACATTTACTCATTAATTTAATATGTACTAATTGTAACTATAATTGTTTAGCATAATGTAACGTGAATATAATATATAATGATTTTAATTATACGTATTTTACAAATTAACAAAATAATAAGGTAACTTTTTTTAGGACATGGAGATTATTTATCATAACTCTTCATTGTAATCAACTAACATATATCTCTCGTTAATCCTGATATTGTTATGTACATAATTCCTACAACGACTACTTATGTTAACTTGTTATATAATACTTCTCCTGACTAATTTGTGTTTAAGGAGTATGAAATCAAATTATAACCTTATTAGTAAATAAAAATATAATTATATGTGAGATCTCTTGTATAATAAAAACATCAAATAAAAGTGTATAAAGGTTTTATGTTATAACAAAAGTGATATAAAAGCGGTATGTTTTATTTAAAAAAAAAAACAAAAGAACTTAAATAAAATAGTTATATTTTAAAAAGAATAAAATATAAAATGGTTATATTACTCTAATTTATAAATTAATATATTAATTTAATGATTGAAACGTAACAATTGACTCTAAAAGTCACTGTGAGTTATGTCATCATATTACATATTAGGTCTTTTTCCCTAATGTGGTCGCATGGACATGTTTCAATTCCTCGGCCAATAAATGAGGTAGTTGATATGAAACAAATATTTTTAAGACCTTCATAGTCTTACCTAAAGACTTAGTTAAACTTATTTATCACCTTTTAATATTTTATACTCATGTTATTAAATTTCATATATGTATAAATATACTAATATAAAATTGATGTTAATTATTATGATAATTTTGGATGTGATAATATTAATAATATGTATAACCATTATGATAATTATTATCACAATTTCAATAATACGTACCAAAATCATAGTTATGATAAGTTTGAGTCATTTACAATTTTTATGAATGAAATATTTATTTAAACATCTAAATATGTGAGTTATGTGGTCTATTTTCTACTATAAGTTAATTATATCTTAATTTAAATTCATTCTATATTTACATTTTAACAGAACCATCTCTATTAAACACTGATATACATTGTGTGAATGTAGACCAAACTTAAAAGTACTAAATTAACCTATATACTCAACTCTATTAAAGAGATGTCCTCCTTTGCAACAATACTGTTTAGTAAATTTTGGTTTTCTTTTGATTAGATTTGTAGAATAATTTATATGAAGATTTTTTTATTTTAAAAATTCACCAATCTTTTATTTATTTTTTATTTATTGAAATTATATTTTTTATAAGTGAAGGAGTTCAATTATCATATTTACAAGTAAATAATTTAAAAGGATCTCTCCAAAATTTTAAAAAAACCCTATTTTTTTCAAGCCATCCTTCACTTTAATAGATTAATTATTTATAAGAAAAGGCAACAAATTTTCACTTTTGTTTTAATATACTCAAGCAATATGAAATATATCTAGTTAATTCTACATCTAAATTGTACTTTTCTTTCTAATTCAACATATAAAACCATTTATATTTACCAGGTATAGTTCCAAACATTATTTTTCTGAAATTTTGACTGTGTATATTTATTTTACATTTTATAATGATACTTACACGATGAAGTTATAATTAATAAAAACTCAAAGATCATGACCTTCAATGAACAAACATTTTGTAATTGATCATGTCTATCACATTTCTTCATCTGACGATAATGATTTTTTCAGTAGTATTATAATTTTCTAGTTTTCAAATGATACTCATAAGCATACAACCAGAACGTATTTGTGACACATCAAGACAAAGCAGTAAAAAAAATATGTATAACACAAACATCAAACGTCATGGTTTCCAATAAAATAACAATTTTTAAAAACATGCATCATGTGTTTTTTGGGGAACATAATTTTCTACAAACGATTGCAATTTGATAATTTGAAAAAGGTGAATGATTACACTTTTCTTACCAACCACACTGTTCTAAATGTTCGGAGACTAACATTATTTGCACATGTTTTTTTTTATCAATGTTATTGATCTCGTATTCTCTTAATGCAATGTATACATGTCTTAACCCAATACTTTTCAAGTGAAACCTTTCTTTAGATTCTTAAACAATAAATAATAAAAAACCATCTATTAAAAAATATGATTAATGTTCACAAATTATGGACTAGACTTTAACAATCGAAAGCTCAAATACTTTAGAATGAAGGCAACTCTAAGTCCAACAAAGAATGATTTGTTTGGTGTGGGTGGTTTATCATTTATGTGAATTGATTTCAGATTATTTGATTTCAATAAATGATAATTATGTATATGGGTTAGATGAATTCTAGAGAAAATTGGGAGATAAAAAAAGAGGGTGTGAGATGGAGAGAAAGTAGATGATTTGTGATAATTATTTAATGAATTATTAATTTACCTTATATCTAACATTTGTTTTTTTTATTCATTGAATTTTTAAAAATAGATTCATAATTAACAAATGAAATTTAATATTTTTTAGAAATATCTTTTACCTAATATTTTTTTTAAAAACAATATTTATATTTTAAGAGAATACACCTAAACAAATTTAATATTGTACTAAAAAATAATTTGCCAACTTTTATTATTTTCATCAAATTAATCACACCAATCAATTTTTTTAATCAAATTTAATATTTTTTTATTAAATTGAATTATTTCATTTTTCATTCACTTTTTAATCATCTATTTCGCACACAAAAAAAAAAAAATATTAAAACACATTTACACAAATGTGATGATGGTAAAGTACAAGCGCTAACCTATTTTAATTGGAGTTAGAGTGGGATTTTACATCATCTATTAATATCTAAAAGTATGAGATAATAATAATAATTTTTAAAAGAAAATTAGTTTTAACATTTAAATTATTATTATTATCAGGACTTTAATTTTTATCACATACCAAGTATAATTAAAATATTCGATAGATAGAACAGTACACAACTATATAAAATCATTTTAATTTTACCTTTGGGTGGGATTACTTTGTGTCTGCATCAAATCATAATCGTATCACAATTGTCAAACAGTACAAATTTTAATAATGAAGATTAGGTAGGTAATTAGAATAAGCTTACGAGAATAAGACCCAGACTCGTATTTTGAAACGTTAATATTGAGTCTAGAAAAAAAAAAGCAAAACAAAACAAAACAAGCAAAAGACAAAAAGATAATGGAAGAATAGATTAAATATTTGACATCACCTCAATATTTTAAAAAACATTTTTGAGACTTGAATAATACGAAACATGACAAACCGACAAGGAAAAGGAGATAAACACATTCAAAGAATTAAAGACAAAGACAGAGAAAAAGAAAAACAGAAAATAGCGGAAAGTTAAGACTGAAGGTGGAGTAAAAAACAAAATGGTCTGTGCCTTCTTAATCATTAAAAGTGATTACTTCTCTTCAGCAAAGTGATTTTGATATAAAATAATTTAATAACTATTTTTAAAGATTTTGAAACATGAAGAACACACACAAAAAACTTATATATATATATTTAAAACTATGTCACGTTACTGCTACAATAACAATGCAAATAATTATGTTTGTAGTGATATTTCCTATATATTTATCATTTACACATATCACTATATTATATACAGTTATAGATCTTGTTATCGTTGTAAATAATATTAATTAAAATATCGAAGTGTTTTTTAATTAAACAAAAATTTTAGTATAAATAGCAGTGCATTTAGGCGTTATTATTAATGACGTTTTTAATGGTTATTATTTTAATAAATTCTAAAATGTAATATATGATTTTCAACTGTTACAGTTCCAATATTAAATTTTTTATAACTATCTACCAACATTTATATTCTCATAATTTAATAAAACATGTTTTTTATAATTATCAATAAAAATTAAAATAAAATATATTAGCATACGAAGTTAATTTACGAACGTTTTCATTTATTGTTTGGTTTAAAAAAAAAAAAAAAACAGAGTCCATCCAACAATTACATAAATATTATTGGAAGATAAAATATCCAAAACAAAATCATAACATTACAAGAGTTCTGATATTATAACACTTTTTTCCTAAATTTATACTATTTTTTTAATTAGTCTTATTTCTTCCACTTGATCCCTGATAAGTATAATTTAATCACAGTTATAACATGTAATTATATTTTTTATTGTAATCAATAATAATAAATCTATTATTTTAATTAGGATTCAATTAATTGGACTTATTTAGACTTTAAATGTTAATTCTCGTAATCTTTTTATTAACGCAAGTATTCGACAAAATACAAAGAAATAAAATTCATGGTTAACTTAAATAGATTCTAAAAATCTAGAAAATAAAAAACAATAAAAGTATGAAAAAAAAGCTCAAATAAAATATATTTGAGATTCCTATGAAAAAAAAAGTTATAAAAAGATACCAATTTCAAAAAAAAAAAAAACAAGAATTTCATAGTAGTGTTGGTAAAACAGAACATCTTAGTTTTATTATTTTTTTCGTGTTAACTCTTTTAGATCGATTCTTTTATAATTTCAAATGAACCTGAAGTTACGTAATTAAAGTTTCATTTATTAATAAATGTATCAAGCTGCCTTAAGATATAATTTTTTTAATATTAATTTCTGTTAATAAAATCGTTTTTGAAATAATCCACCTTAAAATAAATCCATGAAGGTGAGTAAAGTGCTAATCATGACAGTAAACATATGTTTCATTAATTAAATTAAATTGTATTAGATATTGATTCATATACATATTTAGTTAATTTAATACTCTTTGAGTAATTAATGAATAATTGATATATTAACTGATGAAAAATTTGTTTTTCCTTTTAATTAAAAGTACATGTTATTCATTACTCTACTTTTCTTTCTTTTTTTAAAATATTTTAGGATTTTAGTTATATTTTAATTTGTTTAAAATGATTAAATATTCTCTCTTTTTTCACCATGACTCGTGATTTTCAACACGTTTAGGATTATTTTTGGCCAACATGTTCACTACTTTCTATGCATGTTTACACTACCACGTGAATCATTCATTTAAATGCACTTCAACTTTTTGTTGTCTTTTTTCACCCTGGTGGCCAATTATTGTGGTTGGTGCGATTTTTTAAATTATAAATAACCTGCTAGACAAAAAACTGAACACACCATATTCCAATTAATGAATAAAAAACTATTATACAGAATTTGTGTTTCAATTGGAAATTTCTACATACATAAGATCACAATCTATTTCACGACTTATGTTAAATACAAATAAAAAAGTATACAATAAAATACATAAAACATAGATATAAAAATTATAAAATAATAATCAAACGATTATATTGCGCAATTTTATTTTACTAAATAGAAAATAATCTTATTTAGACAATAAGGTCAAGAAAAAATAACATGTTAAAAAAGTTAATATTTATCCTATGATATTATAATATATTGGTCAGCTTAATCTTATATTTTGTTACATTTTATTTATATTTTAAGAAAATCAAAAGATCATTTTTTTTAAATATTTTTAGGGTTGTTGGCAAGTAGTAAATAAGACGTGTCACGTGTATATAATCTTGACGTGATGACTGATGATTGAGCATGTTTATTAAATATGAATAATATATAAATATGTATTTAATTTATACTATTTGAAAGTCGCAATTTCTTACCAAAAATATTTATTATATTAAAATATAAAAAAATATTTTATTTGCTAAATAAAAGTTATCAATTTTAAATGTTCGAAATCAATTGTAAATACCAGTGACAGCAATTGTTTCAATTCGGTTAGAATATCTTTTCACTCAGTGTGAGATTGTTCTAGTTATAGGAAAAAGTTATGTTTAATGCCTTCGGTGTTTCTTATAATGATTTTAATTTGATTTCGATTAAATTATACTTTAATTAATGTAAATTAGTTATTAAATTTGGTTAATGACTTCAATTTTTTTTTTCTATACCATCATGATAAGAAAGTTCAGATTGAGTTATTGGATTGGTTCATTTACTTTAAACAACTTGTTTAATGAAAAAACAAAGAATGCATATACCTACTACAAAGAAATGCATAAATCGGGAAAAAACTACAAAGTATCCATTAAAGAGATAAAATAAGAATTCTCACTGTATTCAATTTAAGTTAATCACTTTGTACTTTAAAATTGTCAGAGTGATATTCTTATTATATATAAAAAAATCATTAAATAATTGACATTACGATAAAATTAATTGTTATCCTCAAACACTGGTGAAAACTCAACACTTTTTCCTGAAAACAATAATACTCTTACCCTACTTAATAAAGTCAGTTACATAAATCATATAGCATCAGTGTGTTAAAAGAAATTCTTAAAATTGTTTATTTAACATATAATCCTGATTAAGTTTTAATAATTCTCCAGTAATTTTTTTTTCCATCATACTTTCACCTAACATTTCATAAATATAATATTTAGTATTTTCAATGTTGTACCACTATAGTCTCTCTTGCCACATTCAAAGGTCACTAGAAACACTAATAAAAAAATGGATAAATTAATGTAACAATTAAACCCTCTCCACTCATATTATGGAACAAGAAATCTTATGTTTTATTTCCGTTGTGTCTACAAACTCTTCAATCAATCAATAAACTGAAAAACAGTTGTGGTAGGCCTAAAAAGATACACAGTTCAGAAAAAGTAAGACTAAGACCAATATAATAATATGAGAGCTTTAGCATGGCTAAGACAAGTTTAGAGTTGAAATTGTAGTCCTTCAAAAAACCAGTACCAATTTTCATTGACAAATTCCTCTCTGAACAGGTCCCATTATTCTAAATAACCAGTTCCTTCACTCCAATTCAAATGGGAAAAGGAAAAGATAACAAACACCAGATTCCAGAAACATCCAGTGAAAGTAAAGGGAGGGTTCAAGGTAGCACTGATGCTTAACTCCAGCAAGAAGCCAAATGAAACAAAAAAGACACATTAGTTAACTAGCCATGGGATGATTAGCAATATACTCAATAGCAAGATTACACGAGTCAATTTTATCAGCTTCCTTGTCTGGGATCTCTAACTTGAACTCCTCTTCTAGAGCCATTACAATTTCCACATTGTCCAAGCTATCCAAATCCAGATCCTTCTGGAAATGGACATCAGGAGTTACCTGAGCAGCAGAAGAAACCAGCAAACACAACATGTTATCAGCAATGCTTCAGTTTACACCAAATAAAGGAAATATGAGAAATTTGGCCTATTTGGTAGGATTAAATGGGCGAAAATTCAACAGTTCACACAAGAATAACAAAAAATAGCAGGTTGTCATTGTTGAATATCAATTGTCAACATTTACACGCAGCAACAACCGATTGAATTCTGAAAACAATTGATTATCACTTTTTTTAAACTGCAATCATGTTAAACAAGATAAATTTATTGTCATGGAATGAAGTTCAGGCAAACTAGTCAACATGGTTGGTTATTGTGTTGACGAAAATATAGATTTGTTGGGTGAAAACATACACTATCTGGCAGTTTTTTATTCTATTTCTTCTTTATTTTTCTCAAACCAAACACCTCTACAATCCACTCGATTTCTCTCTTCTTATTTCCATCCACTTTATTTCTTTCCCTCCTACCAAACACTGTAGAAGAGGTTCTGAAAACAATTCTGATAGTTTCTGAAATGAAAAACAGTTTCTTTGAGTGGAAGAATATATAGACAGTTCATACTGTATACCCTTAGTGGCATACTACAACATCCTTCATTTCATCAAGATGTAACATTAACAGGGCTGACCGTGCTTCACGCAAATGTGTCCCTGAAATTTTTTCTATCTTGCATTTAGGTCCTTCCATTAGTAGGACTCTTTACAGAAGTGAAATGAGATTAAAGTTCTTTAAATGGATCCTTGAATAATTGATCACTTTGTATCTAAGTCCTTCTAGTTGCCAAAAAATACAATTCATAGTTTAATTCCATACAAACCCCTCCATCTTAGTGGAAATCAAGGAAGCAGCAAAAAAAAACCCAAAGAAACCTAAATCAGATACGGATAATATTTTCATTCTAATAATCCTTCCATGTTAGTGAAAATCAGACGTATTGGACGAACCAACAACAGCAACCAAAAAAGCCGTAAACTTTCTCTCTATTGACCTATGTAGCCAATAACCTTGGATCCAAACAAAACCTCACAATCCCAATACACCATCTCAAAATCACCCCACACTATTCTTCCTCCACCACCACTACCAACACAAACTCAACTGATCTCAAACCCTAGCTCCTTAAATATCCACCACGCCACACCCACAGTCCGATATCTCCAAAATACACTACTTTCACCAAATTAGGTATATCCATGAAAGTGAACCAAAAGTGTATTACACAGTTCAAATTTAGTTACACCTTGTTTTAATCTCTCTCATATCTCCCACCAAGTGGGGTTTGAGGAAAGCGTATCCAGTTCCCCATCGCACCCCCATACACACAAAGCAAGTAAAGAGTATTAAGCATTCATAAGAAAATCAACAAAATATTATTCATATAAACATGCATGATAATAAACTGGTCTATACCCATTATTAGACTAGTTCATTTAACCATTACAACCGGTATAAAAAAATGTGCAAAACTGGGTAAATTGGACAAAACAACAGTTGAAATTGTTTGCTTGAGATAATCTTTTTTTTTTTTTTAAATATTATGATGATTAATAACCAAATATTATGATGATAGATAATCATACTGATTCCATCTATTTCATTTCTAAATGTAGTTAGTGACTAATAGATATTATTAGTTATTCAATTTTAATGATATTACACATTTAATTTAATTTCACGTTATTACATAATTTATTCAACAAATAGTTAATTTAATTTCATCCCTCATTCATTGGGCCACCCTTTATTACTAATATTACAAAAATGTTATCCCCCCTCCCCCGGGATTTGTCTCCTCTAGAGTAAAAAGATGAATAAAGTGAAAAAAATAAAAGTATACCCCGTGTTGATTTTAATTAGGAGCAGATGCATGCTTACTTTTTCAGTTTACACATTTCCCCATTTCAAGGGAGCCCTAAGCCCTCTCTCAACCAATAAAGGGAGAGACGTAGAAAACCAAAGAAAATTTCAAAAACAAACTTGCCACAAGTGGGAAGAAGGAAGGCCAAGGACATGGAAGGCCATCTTGAGCCCAGTAAGGAAATTATCTTGAATTTAGAAAAGGATTATTCAAGAAAATGGTATTTTTAGAACTAGGATGATTGGGAAATGAATTATAATTTCATAATTGGCTTTGTCTATGAGAACTAATATGTTTAACTCTATTAAGGGAGAGAGTTGCCTAGAACATGGATAAGAGCAAGCCAGGATAAAAGAGGAAAAACAGAATAAAAAATACATCAAAGAAAGTCTGACTCCAGTCCATCACTCCTTGGCACATCAAACTCAAAATTCCTTAATAAAAACGAAAGCTTTTATCATTTTATTTTCACCTTTTGCTCGGGAATGCGTGCTAAGTAAACAATCAAAATGGGGGAACTCTACAAATCTTACTGAAATTGTCAGAATCTTGTTACCTGAATCTTGTTATCAGAAATTATGCTTCATTAAAAGAATCTTGTTATCTGAATCAATATTTTGATGAAATATTGACAGAAATCATAATTAAATACAGTATAGAAGAAAGTTTGAGTCACACCATGCCCCAGTGCCATCTAGTTTTTTCTATAACATCAGTCTCAGTTGAATAATCAGCTGAAAACAATAACAGAATTTGCTCTTACATAAAATCCCTCACCAGGCACTTCCCAGAAGGTCATTGAGCTAAATTAATAAACTTTGGGAAGAACCTTTAGGGCAAATCAATAGCATAGTGATTTATGAATTGCATTTTCGTGCAAATTAAGATTACCAACACTGACCATATGGTTACTGAACTGAATTTCCAGACTATTGGAAAATCCATCCCGCAAAATAAACAGATCAGTATAAACAGTCTAACATAACACAACAAAGCACAAAAACAAGTCAGATGGTTACAGTAAATTTTTAAATTCTGAGAAGAACTTTTGGGCTCAATAAACAGAATAACGACTCGGAAAATCCATTCCGCATTTCCACACTAACTAAGATTACAAACACAACCCACGTAATTACTGAGCTAAACTCGGGGAACAACAATATGAGATACATAATTTTTTTCATTTTCTCATTAACAAAGGCAACAGAATTAAACACCACTTAAATAGTTATTGGTAAAAATTGTCATATTTTCAGGACGATGGAAGACCATTATAGCTAAATCAATCAGAATCCCCACTCACAGTTTTGAACGCAATTAAGAACCCAAACACCACCCAGACTGCAATTGAGCTAAATTTCCAAACTTTGGGAAAACCCTTTTGCACAAATCAATAAAAAAAATTCCTTCCTCGTTTTCCAAACATCAGGGACAACCCATTTTGGTGAAATCAGCAGATCACGATTCAGAATACCCATTTCCCATTTTTATTATTTTTCAATAGCGATGCAACAAAGGATGGAAGAAATGAAAGTGGGGAAGGAAAAAGAAGAGGAAAACCTTGGAAGGATCGACTTTGGGGTAATCTTTGACGACGGCGAGGACTCTTTGGATGACCTCCTCTTTGGTGATATGATCGTCGCCGTGTGATGACATGGCACGCCATGGCTGAAGTTTTGGAGCGGCTTGGAGTGGCACACGAATGTGGCGGAGTACGGCTGCCCTCACTGCCATCTCTCTGTCTCTCTCTTTTCTTTTGCAAACAAGCGAAGTGAGTCTACCACAAGCTTTTGTCTATTTTGGAGAAATCTAAATAACAAAACCCTGCACAACCTCTTTATCACTTCTACACCTATTTTGCATTATATTCAAACAAATCCAAAATTATAATTTTGGTCCTCTTTCTAATTATTTTATATTTCATAAACTTCTTTCCCTTCTCATACTTAATATAATTTTGTATTCAACAATTACACTTCATACTGCTTCTTAACATTCATACTTTTAATTTTTGTTACAAAATTTATTGTGTGACATATAAATAATATTTATGCTATTGTAAGTAATTAAGTGATCATGTGATAAGTTTTCTATTTATATATATATATACAATTCAATTTATGCTATAAGATGGCCTTGACCAGTTCTGCAAAAGTTTTTATTTTCAATATAAATACACTGAATTTTAGTTTTAATCTTTGAACTCGTATTTAAGAGAAAATGGTTTGGGTTACAATTTTTGTAAGCAATCGCTTTAAAATGGCACATAACACAAATATCAACATGATCCGTATCTAATAGGTTATTTTAGAAGTTTCAAACTTATACAGATAAAAAACAAATAAAAAATTAAAGGTTTAAGCAGGAGTTTACTATAATGGAAAGACTGCTTAAAATATTTATAATATTTTAAATTACAAGCAAGCATTCTTTTAAGGCAGGGATAATCTTCATATTAGATCTTGCTTTCTAGAACCAACCTCTCATTTATAGAATAAAATAAATATTATTACTCCTTGTTCTTAAATTAGCATTAATATAATAATATCCATCTGAAAAGGAGTAATCCAATTTCATCTAATTTGTTTGAATAAAAAAATATAGGTTAAAGTAAATTAGAGCCACATTGATATTTATTTCAAAATCTAAATTCAGTTATAATGTGGAGTGCATATGTTGGTTGGGTTCTCTTACATTTATAAAAAAATGTTATATATATATATATATATATATATATATATAAATATATATATTTTTTTTTTTTTATATATATATATATAAAAATAAAAAAAAAAAAAAAAAAATATAATAATATATATTATAAAAAAAAAATATATATATATATATATATATATATATATATATATATATATATATATATATATATATATATATATATATA
>Ga0099824_1007241_pt1 | contig 14806 bp, 9 predicted proteins | sample SiratrowhiteBW_FD_76837 | JGI IMG/M metagenome (GOLD analysis project Ga0099824, IMG submission 76837) | Root nodule microbial communities of legume samples collected from California, USA - Siratro white BW | ecosystem: Host-associated > Plants > Roots > Nodule | place: USA: California...
AACATGGCTCTATCAGAGAGAAATGTATATGAATACGCAAAAAGAACAAAGAAAATAAAAGGAAACAAAACTCTTCACGATAGAATGACTCCAGTTGCTGAAAGAAATGTCTGAGTGTGTTCTAGAAAGGAAAATAAAATGGCTGACATAGAAGTTTATATTGCCTGTCATAAAGAGGTAAGGTAAGTTCTCCCACTCCACAAGTTTATCCGTGAAGTGAATAATAGCAACAAAGAAAATAATAACCGCAAAGAATAAAACCTAAAGTTCCACAGGGTCCCGATTCACTGTTTCCAAAACCTACATAAAACCATGAATTCCAATCGTAAACTATGCAAGAATAAGTTCAAAATTCATTTGTCGATGTAGAAAACAAAGCAAGACAAAATACAATTTTCAGAACTTCAATACAAAAGATCAATAATCTTAAAACACAAATAAGGCAAGAACATTGATGTTTTGTAAGTTCAAAATTCATCAGTCAAGGAAGGAAACAAAAAAAAGACAAAGTACAGTTTTTTAATTAAAAAAAAAGGAAGTCAAATAGTCCTGAGCTCTTGCTAATTACCACTAAAATGAAAGGAATGACTCCAAGATCCTTCTTTTCAATTTATGTACTCCTAAGACCACCAAAGTAGATGACAGTGCATAGAGACACATTATAAATTCAAGCTGTCAAGAGACAGGATCATAATAGAATCCATTTGACATGATCACCTGTTAAAATTGGACATTACTTGGCCCTCCATTATTTATTTGGTTATGCCTAAGAAGAAAAAATAAAAATCCAACCAACAAGTTTAGCCAAATATAAATTAATGCAAAAAAATCATATAAGAGTAGGAAATAGAAAACAAAGTAATGCAGTTCAATGAATATCCCGCCATCGTTTCCACGTCCTACCCCACACATCCCTGTAAAGAACAAGAATTCAACAAAAATATAACTGGTAATAGAGGTCGATTAGATAAATTCAAAGATTAGATAAATTCAAAAATTAAAAAAGCAAGGGAGACACGGTCGCTCATAACATACTAAAAAAAAAAACATCCAAATACCAAACACCGCTGCAGACAAATTACAATTCAACCCTTATGTCGCACAACATGCTGCATGAGATCGAGGACATTATGCATAAATAATCTAAACATTGCATATAAACAAATCAAAATTAAATCCTTATTCCTGCTGAATCGAAACATATCACAATTCCAATACTTATGTTCAGTGATAAGTCGAGAGAAATTAAATAATGAAGGTACAAGCATCTAGAAATTAGGATATCCTGAGCTGCAACCATTCTAAACTCTGGTTTCTGAATCCTCAACCGCCACATCTCAGACTCAGAACTCAAATGAATGAACACGAACAGCAAATTTGATAGGCTCCGAACTCAAATAGTCAGTCACGAATAAACGCACAAGAAATATGTAAGGGTAACAACACCTAATACTTCACAACACATCTATTGCGTGTATTCCCTGTACAGTCAAAAAATTGAAGCTCTTAATAAGAGGAAGTATAGAAACGTGATCTTCGCTATACAGTCCAAAAATTGAAGGAAACGATAAACGCTCTTAATAAGAGGAAGTATAGAAACCTGATCACAAGCTACGCAGGACGTTACACAACTGCAGATTAAACAAATCAAAGTTCAATCCTAATGTTCTGTTATCAATACCAGAAACATAAAATAATAGAAGGAAAACTCAAAGAAGACTTAAGGTTATCCTGAGCCCTTTGTCGTTGTGCTTTTCATATCATCCATAGACAAAAGAAATGCCATAGAGCCAGGGACCGGCTGAAAAGATGTAAAGAAATTTAAGCCAAAGGTTCAAAATCGCCATCATCAGATAGAGAGATATATTCAGAATTCGCACGATCAATCAATCGCAAACATCATAACCCTAGACAAACTTGATCAAGAAGCTAACTATTAAGAATCACAACAATCGCCGAAGCAATACCGACAGCAGAACTCAATAGCCAAAGCAACACCAACAGCAGAACTCAATGGCCAAAGCAATAGCAACAGCAGATCTCAATAGCCAAAGCAATAGCAACAAAAGAACTCAATAGCCAAAGCAATACCAAGACAACTCAATCCTCAAAGCCATATAACAAACAAAATTACCAGAACCTTCTTTGGCACGGGATTATTACTAGGCCAATAGAGGTATATATAGAAAAGGAGCGTCAAAATCGACAGCTGAGATTACGCGGTTGTTGAAAAATTGGACGGTGATAATGCAATTAAAGATTTTGTTCTTATCTTTTCTTTTCGTCAACTATAAACAGCTGTCAAACACGGTTAACGCGGAAACAAATGTTTGCTCATTATTTTAAACATTCTTTATAATATTTAAAAAATTATTATAAATATCGTTTTCTTGTTATTAAGAAATAATTCATTAAATTTTCTAGTCAAGATAATTATAATTTTAATATTGTTTTAATCTTAATTTGAATTCCATTTCTATTATTTAAATTTTGTATATTATATAAAATTCTAATGTTTTTTATTTAAATTTTTTATGTACCTTATCAATTTTAAAAAAATATATATATCTTTAATTAATATTTTTAAAAAATATTTTCACATTATTAGTTTTATCATAATAAGACACTTGTGTGATTTTTATATTTACAATATATGATTTTTTATTACTTTTTCAGATTTTAGAGTAATATATTTATGATTCAATTTTTTTTTATTTTTAAACTTATTTTCTTAAATTTTCTTACATATTTATTATAAAATATTTTAAATTCTCTAGGAAAAAAATGTCAATTCTTCCTAAAAGTTATTTATTCAAATATAAAATCGGAGTTCATAATAATAAATTCTTAATTATCTCTTTTGTTAAATGTATTTAAGGTACTGTCTCTTGCAATTAACTTAAAAAACATCTGACTCATGTTTAATTTTCTTAATTGAACATTGATTCAATTTTAAAACAATGATAATATCCAGTATATTCTTTGCAAATTTTAAATTTAAGTATGTATTTAAAATTATGAACTTGAAAAATATTTATCTCATGGTAAAATCATAATTTTTATTTTTATTTGACATTAATCGAATGAGGTTTTGTTACTTGATGGTGTAAGTAACTAACAATTTAGTAATTTATTTATTTGAAAATATAAATACATTATTACTTGCTTTTATTTAAGAATTTATTTGAAAATGTATTTTCTTGAACTTTATTTTGAGTTTCAATCAAATTAAATCAAATGAATTATAGCTTTGTTAAGTTTGTTGAATTTGTCTCACAAATAAATTCATCACAGATGCACCTAGATAAATAAAAATCATATATTTAAGATAATTTTAAATTATTTTTTTTAGTGTTAGTTTTTATATGATATACTTTTTTATTTTATACTTATTAAATAGTGATTGTGAAAAGAAACTACTTAAGTCCAAAAACAATTGCCAAATTGAAAATAATTAATATTTAAACATGAAACTGATTATGTTATTTACCTTCAAATAAACGTGCATATTCTCAGGAGTCAAGACCTCCTTAAAATAAATCGTGTTCTCCGTCTCATTTATAGAAAATGCTTCCTTTAATTCCGGGATATTTTCGACACTTTGACTCCTTGCTGAAACTTGAATATCTATATTGGATTTGATTATTTAAGTTAGTTATAAAATTAATCCTTGTTACAGCACTTAGATTTTTTTTTTTTTTATTAGGGAGAGATATCTTATCACTTTATACATTTTATTTGTTTTTCTTCAAATATTGATAAATAATTTTTTATAATAAATATAATCAAATTAAGACACTTGATAATGGTAAATACAATTATAAGATCAAATTGAATGAAAAAAATGACAAAAATAACAGAATAATTTAAATACAACTTGCATTAAATAAAATTGAAAAAAAAAAGTTCATTGGATTAATTCGAGTTTTAAAAAAATTAAGAATGGACCCAATTATACTATTATTAATTTAATTCGTATTTAAAGTTAAAAAATTATTAAAAAACGAAGATTTAAAGTACGGCACTTATCTGAAATCACTACCTTTGCCAAACAGCCCTGTCTTGGCCTTTTATATCAATGTAAGTATTATTATTTATAAATTTATAAATAAAATTTATGAAACTAATCTGTATTTTTACCGCAATTTGTTGTTGTTGTTTTATTTAAAGTAAACGGTTATATATATGATATAGGTTACGATTACTTAGAAAAATTTGAATTGTTTATATGAACGAATAATAACAATAATACAAAGGAATAATGTAAAAGACACTTGACACCAGCAAAAATTAAATAATATTTGTTTTATTATTTTATTAGAACAAAAAAGAATTCAACATATGCACCGTACATAAGTCTGGGCTGAATTGTAGTTGAGAGTGAGCATATAAACACAAGATAATTAAGATACATGGTTTTGTTCATATATATGCTCTAAGAAGCTCTGATCCCGTTTTCATCGATTTCTTGTTCCTTAAGATTCTTTTAGAGAGTGTAGTGTTGCTGGATGGTATCAATGTCAATACCCTTCAACTTCACCACAGATTCAACATGTCCCTTCAAGGTGTGGAGCTCCTTCAACCTGCAAATTTTGACACCCCAAATTAAGCATAGCCATATAACACTACACTATGTATGTTGAAATTTTGAAGTTTGGGAGGAACTGAACCTGGCAGCTTCAGCACGTCTTCTAGCTTGCTCTGCGATTTCAGACTGCTCGTGGTTGACCTTGGTTTCTCCAACTTGAAGACCATGAAGTGTGCGCTGAGCCACGGCCCATTGAGCTTCCCTTTCTCCCTTTCCATAGTCCTTCTTGGTAGTGAAGGCAGTCTGCACCAACACAAGCATTAGAATGAAGTGAAACAACAAGTGACAAAGTGAAAGACAAGTTTGGTCGTTTGAGGATGTTTGTGGCTAGACCTTTTTCTCAAGCATGTTGTCCCAAGCCCTGCCTGACAGTCCCAAGCGGATGAGGAACTTGAGGATGTCAAGAGGAATGTAGGTAACAATGCTGAAGACCCAGATTGCTCCTGCCCATCCCCATCCAACTCCATTGATCCTGGCAAAGTCCCAGTGTGCATAAACAGCAATCACAGTGGCCACCTGATTCACCAGTTCCCAAGTCAGAAATAGCTATTTATATAAGATATTTATATAGCATGTTTTCAGAAACTTGACTCACCAATTGAGCAGCAAAGAAGGCTGTAATGAGCAAAAAGCCAGGGCGCTCAATATAAGACCAGCTCCTTGACCTGGTGACGAAGATGAGTGCCTGACTAATGATACTGACTTGAAGGTACAGGGCTGAGTTAAGCTGCTCCTCACTGTCTACAATTGGCTTGAGGCCAAAGGTTCTCTGAAGAAAAAAGAAAACGCATTGCATGTCATGTGATGGTCATATATGATCAGTTTTCTGTTATTTGAATCGTGAATGGCACTTACAGTGAAGAAATCGGTGTCATGAACCAAGTAGAAGAACACAACAGTGATGATTGCCATGTAAGCTCCAAGAACAACTCCAGTGGCGAAGATTTCTTTCAGCTTCCATGAGTCAGGAAGAGGAGAGGGCTTCACCCTATCCTTGGAGATGGTCATGATGGTTCCGTCGTTGAGGATGGCAATGATGAGGACCATGAAGGGGGAGAAGTCAAATTTCCAGATGAGAGCAACGAGCATGAATCCAAACACAATACGGATGGTGATGGAGACAGCATAGATGGTGTAATTCTTCATCCTCTGGAAGATGGCTCGGCTGGTCAAAACAGCACTCACGATCACACTGAGTCCGGGCTCAGTCAGGACAATGTCTGAGGCACTTCTGGCTGCATCAGTAGCATCAGCGACGGCGATACCAATGTCTGCCTTCTTCAGTGCTGGGGCATCGTTCACACCATCGCCAGTCATTCCACAAATATGCTTTCTGTCTTGCAATCTCTTCACGATCTCATACTTGTGCTCTGCATGACACATGAAAATCAGTTTAGTAATCATAGATTGTCATATAGAGAAGCTCTTTTTGTTATTATGGTTTTTGCTTTTTAGATTAACATGAACTAGATTGATGTTATCATTACCAGGGAAGACTCCGGCGAATCCATCAGCCTTCTCAATGAGTTCATCAACTGGGATTGATGCAATGGCTGGGTCCTTGCTGTCACCCAAAAGGGAGGATGAAGGGTACATGTTGGTGCCCATTCCAAGTCTGCGACCGGTTTCTTTTCCAATGGCAAGTTGATCACCGGTGATCATCTTAACATTGACTCCAAGGTCAAGAGCCCGACGAATGGTCTCAGCACTGTCGTGCCTTGGAGGGTCAAAGAGGGGCAAGAGACCCAAGAACTCCCAGGAGTCTCCTTTGCTCTCCTTGCTCTTTTCAGAAACAGTCTGAAAACCATGTGAAAGAGTTTTGTTAAGGGAATTTCCAAGTGATTGTTTTTAACCGTGAATTCATGTCATCTAATATTATACACTTTATTCACCTGTCGTGCAACACCCAATGAACGCAGGCCACGGTTAGCATACTCATCAATGACTTTGTGGGCCCTTTTCAAAATCTCTCCCTTGAGTGCACAGAGAGTAATAATCTGACATATAAATTGGTTAGTCAAATATCTGTAGTTTCATATATGTTATGTTTTGTAAGAAAAGTTATTTCATGATTATAATTCATATTGGTAATGGTGAATCCTCACTTGTTCAGGAGCACCCTTGCTGCTTCTGTGCCAGTTGCCTTGGCCATCAATGTAAGTGATAGCTGTGCGCTTGTCCACAGGATTGAAGGGCAAGAAATGCACCTCAGTGATTCCTGCTCTTGCCTGAGATGCGACAAAAGAAAGCAGTTGAAAATGATAAGCCAATTTACATGATTTATTCTAACACAATACTAATGTTCATTAAAAAGGATATAAATTTGAAACTTAATTAGTACCTCCTTGGGATCACCCAACATTCCAACGATTGAAGCATCGATGGCATCCTGATTTTCAGTCCTAGAAGCCCTGGCAGCATACAAGACAAGGGTATCCTTGTCCATGCCATTGGGGAACACCTACAATCACAAACAACCTTGATTAACACAAATTTGAAGCTTTTGGTGCAAAGGCGTGGATTCATGGAAAACAATTGGTCATTCACCTCAATCAAGTTTTTGTCCACGGTGAGCTTGTTGAGGGTGAGAGTTCCGGTCTTGTCACTGCAGAGAACATCCATGCCAGCCATTTCTTCAATGGCTGTCATCCTCTTGGTGATGGCTCCTTGCTCAGACAAACGGTGAGACCCAATAGCCATGGTGACAGACAAGACTGTTGGCATGGCAATTGGGATACCTCCGATGAGAAGAACCAACAAGTTATCAATGCCATCTCTGTAAGCCCTTTGCTGGATGGGATACATCACAATAATCTCAATCAACATTCCCACGGCAATGGAGCAGATACAGAAGTTTCCAATGGCAGTCAACACCTAAAAGAAGCCAATCCAGAATCCAAACATGAGTCCAAAGTTGTCGAACAAATAACTAAGAAACACTGACCATTTTGTAAAAAAAAGACATACCTTTTGGAAGTGACCAACATTGTTGGTGCTGTCCACAAGATGTGCAGCCTTGCCAAAGAAGGTGTGAACACCGGTGGCAATGACAACAGCTTCAATCTCACCTTGTTTGCAGGTGGAACCAGAGAAGACCTCACTTCCAGGATTCTTGGTGACGGGCAAGGACTCACCAGTGAGGGCAGATTGATCAATCTTTAAAGGATCACCCTCCAAAAGACGGGCATCAGCTGGAACAATATCTCCCAACTTGATGCTGATCAAATCTCCAGGCACCAAAATTGCTGCCTCTTCCTCGCTCCATTTTCCATCCCTCAACACCTATGTACAAAATGGTTCCTTCTTTTTAGTTTGTGCATGTGAAATTTACGAGAGTTGTCATAGTACCACGAGAAATCCAAAGATTTTGGAGTTGAATGAGATTGGACACATTTTCAATGACTGTTCCAAAATCCTTAAATTTTCGGGGGTACTATAGAATTTCTCAATTTATATGCAAACTGTGTGCATGAAAGTGAATCAACAAATGCTAAGTCACCTTGGTTTTGGGTGCAAGACCAGCCATCAAAGCAGCTGCGGCATTGCCTGCGTTGTTCTCCTCAATGAAACTAATGGTTGAATTGATGAGTAGCAACACGACAATACCAACGAAATCTTGCCAATCCGGTGCCTTGCCCTGATGAATTTACAAGCTCTTGTTAGATAAAGACACTGCCAAAAATGAGCACAAGAACATAGACAGAGAGATATGAAAGATTAGTAATTACCCCTCCGTTGGCCAATGCAATGGCCATGATAGCAGCAGCCTCCATGACCCAGGAAAGTGGATTCCACATAAAACCCAAGAACTTAAGGAACTTGCTGTCTTTTTTCTCCTCTAGCTTGTTGGGACCAAAGATTTGGAGCCTCTTCTCTCCTTCAGCAGTTGTGAGACCCTCTCTGGTACATTTCAGTTGCTTGAAAACCTCCTCAACAGGAATGTGTTCCTGCACATACATTCACAAAAGTCATTTCACAGAAAAGGATAGTATCTAATATACAAAGCATCACGTAATAAAACACATGGTCACAATTTTTGTTTCTTACAAGATCCACATTCTCGTTTTTGAGGTCATCAAACGATATGTCGGAGGCCATGTTGTGAAGATGAACTTGTCCCTTCCCTCCCTAGTTAACTTTTTCTACTTATTTTTTTGTCTTTTTTTTTTGTTTATGATCTCCTCTCTTCTATGAGCTTTTCTTGAGCTCACTCCCTTTAGGCCTGGAAGACCATGCCAAAGGGTAGAAAGAAGAGGAGAAATTTTGTTTAGGAAAGGGACAGTTATGTTATGCAAGGGTTTGTCAGGCTTTATAATGAAAAATTTGGCTACAAAAATAGGCCATGCATGGTTGTTTGGAGTTATTTTCCACCACAAACTTCCTCTTCTTATGGATTGTTTGTTGAATGGCCTTGTGACTTGCCTATGTCCCCGGGTGCCATGTGAAATGCACATTTGCATGCAAACTCACCACTTGAGTTTCTGTTACAATATCAGCTATTTTGGTCAATGTTTTATGATGAGTCTAATTCGGGAATCAATGACAAGCCCTTAAATTTGTGAAGGTTCACTTCGAAATTACAGTTATGATTTTTCCACAGGTTGTATAGTGAATCACAACCATTACGATGATTTTGTTTTAAAAAAGTCTGTTTATAAAGCTCTTAAAATTTCTTTAGGTCTGCATTAACAAACGATCCGAAATCAAATTTTCTGAAGTTACATTGTTATGGTGTTTTTGAACTTTTTAAAGACAAAAAAATGTAAGTTCTTGTACTTTCACTAAAGTCAGAGTGGATATTGGCTCTAAAAATAAGCTATTATACTTTCGCAACTCTTTAAGTCTATATACCTTAAAATATTAGTTAATATTTGGAAACTATAAATATCCACACTCTCGTAATTCTAAAGGGAATTAAGGAATTAAAATACAGTCAACCTAAATTACTTTCGATTCACAATTTTATTTGAATAAAAATATTTAATGTTATTAAACTTTAATTTTATTATTTAGACAGAAGATTTCGATTACAATTAAATATAAGAAAATATTTTAACATTAAATCATATTTAATAAATTATAAATATTAATTTTTTAATATTTTTGGTCAATGTTAATTAAAATGTTTTAGTTGATTAATTTTAGTTTATGTTATTTTTTGCTTATATTGATCACAATTATTCAATTGTCGCCAGCGAAAATATTTTTTGATATAATTGATAAAAAAAAAAATACTTAACACAATAAAAAAATAGCCTTAAGTATTTTACCCAATAAAATTTTAATCAACACGAAAATCCAAATTTATAGTGGTCAAAAAACTAACTTCTACCGGCGCAAAAAGGTAAATATAGTTTAAAAAAACAATCGTAAATTTACATCGATAAAACAAATTACAAAATAATAAAGTATTAGCTTATATATCCAATTAGTTGAGAGGACTACATTTCTGACTACTATGCTACTATAAAAAGTTCAAGAAATTTGAGTTAGGTAAATTAGTATCAATATTCTCCATATTTTTGTTATGCTTATACAATAATTTTTTGTAAGTAATGCAATAATTTCCTTTTTTGCAAAGATATTATCACCACAGTAAAGAATCATTGACTGCTATTAATCTTAATGATTTAATATAATTGGTAATACTAGCAGGATACCTGTATTTTTTCCCTAATGTTTTCTTAACATTATACTATAACTATGCCAGAAAAATGTTGCTCTTAGATGTGATATCTTTGCCGCAATATTTGCTCCTATATGCATCTACAAGACAAAGCAGAAGTAAGATTTTGAAAATCGTTATTCTTGTCCCCTTTAATTTGCTCCATGTTGAATCTATTTAATTTGATTTTAGTGAAAAATATTCATAATAAAATGGGAAAATTACGAAAGAATCGATGAGTTGATTAGGAAATTGATTAAAAGTCTAAAAGTAGTCGCATTGATAAAAATGAATTTCTTTTTGTTTCTCTATAAACAAATTTACAGAGAAAGACCCACATAGAAATTGAGCAAAATAGTTTGGTCAGTAAAAAAAATAGTTTAATAGTTTTTAATATTACGTTTTTTTATTGTAAAACTAGCCCTCTAAACTAGTAAATAGTTTGGTTCACGCTTTAAAGTAAATAATTCAGTCTTGAGGATCCCATTGAAACATGTTACAACTGTTGTTATTGAAGTGCAAAGATTAAATCCAGTTCGTTTTTCATGCAAGGTTAATGAAACTATGACGCATAGCAACGCTGGCTTGACAAAGGTTGCAATCATGTAGTAATTTCTTCCTTTGACAAATTAGTCGTCAATTCTAATGATTTCGTGATAACCTAACCCGTTAGTTCTAGCATTAAAACGTAAGGAACAAGATTTGAGGTTGTCACTTTTAAGAACACATGCTGTAACTAGTTGGAATCGTATCATATCTGCTCAAGAAAATGAGGATCCCAACGTCATTTCACGTTCTCGACAAGTTCACCCTCTAATGCATTCTAAAAAACATGACGCATTGGTGTTAGAGGTTTGTTTCAGCTAATGATACAAAATGCAAATACTAATGTTATCTTAACATTAAAATAAAATTTGTTACTTTCTAAAATAATGTTTTTATATTTATACCATTCTAAAATTTAAAACAAAAATCTAATTAGATTATTCAAATTACATATATTTTGACTAGGTTCACAATTTGTCATGTAAAAGCCACGTCCACCTGACGGAAGCAAATTTAGCTTCCATCCCTTTTCTCTTCTAAAAAAGGTAACTTGATTTTCAGGTGCATCCCAACAAAATCACCAAGCATACACTTACAGCCACCTATCAGTATCCCTAAAATAACAAAAACACTTTATCCATATCATTCACCCTAATCGAATCACTCTGTTCCTTCACTAATCAACACTGTTTTCTATAGGATATGCCATTTGACAATCAGGATATGATAGTCCCAAACGATAGACCCTTCAGACCAATTGAAGCCTTAAACCCCACACCATCCTACATTCTGTCATAATGTCATACTATGAACGATCAATCTAAACCAATTTAGAATATTTTTCTTGAATAATTGCAGTAAATGAGGTTTAAACACTTCACTACAGAACTAAGCCGCCCTGGCATTAAGCATAATTCAAGCTTTTCATGAAACAGGTTACAAGCTTTTCAGCAATTATATGAATAGCGAGAAGTGAAAGGTAAAGAGAAAAGACGGCAACAGATTAAAATTTAAAACCTCCATCATAGTTTCACATTAATAGCAAAAATCATGACAAGTAACTGTAAAATGAGAAATGAACGACGACAAAAACACTCAGAAGCTACAGTGTTTCAATATTAAGGATTACACTAAAAAACCTAGAACGCAAGACTCGTCCATCCACCTTAAAATCCGAGCTTGGTGCGGCGCCAGTGCCTGCGCTTAGCATTATACCTGAAAACACACACAAAGGAGACAACAATGGCAGGATGTGAATACACGAAATAAGAAAAAAAAAAAAACAGCATTCTGAAAACCTAGGAAGTTGTTGGAAATTGACCTGATAGTGTTGTCGGTCCTCATGCGGATCCAGTAATGGATGGGCCTATTCTGCCTCATCTTCTTGGCAAGCTTCTTCTTGATCCTGAACGTCTTGTGGGAAGGCTGCACATCAAATCAATAGCGTCACATCACAATCGATAAACTTCAAACGATTAACAAACGCAAACGACCATGGATTCGATTCTTACCATTTTCGCTGTGGACGATCCAACGCAAACACAAGCCGCAGCACTTCTCTGGAAACTAAAGAAAACCCTAGCTAGTTCCACTCTTTTACAGAGTCACCACACGGTCCTCTGGATTGGGCCGGTTCTGTCCTTATGGACTGCAGCCCATCAGGCGTCCAAGGCCCATATACCTCATTAGATTCTTCTAGGACAAGTAAAAGTTATTTGGTGTAAAATAAATAAATTTTCACATATTTAAATTTAATTATAAATTATTATCTATAGTGGCTTTATTAATTTTTATATGATTATGTAAATTATAATAGTTTAAGATTCAATTAACATTTGTAACAAATAAATGTGTATATAATTATTCGTGGTATATTTAAATTTTTATTTATTTTTATTGATTTATACTGTTCAATTATTGACTCACTAAGATCACTTACTTAATACTTATGTTAACTCCTTCCCAATTTTAAAATAAAATAACCAACAATACCAATCAAGACAAACTATATCTTTTATTAATCAATAAACTACGAGATCAAAAGCTATCCCAAGTATAAAAATCCCAGATGATAGAAAAGCATCACCTCATCTTGCAATTATTTTATTCACTATCACTGCTATTATTATTATTATTATTATTAAAAATAATCACTCTATCCTCAATATTGTGTAAAAAGAATTAATAAAAAATATATTAAAATAACCAATCTAAAAATTAAAATAAATTTAATATTATGATTTTTTGTGTTGTTCACCCTCTATCAAACAAAATTTAAACATTTGTGCCGTAGAGATGTTGATGTATTGCACCATGACATTTATTAAACACCTTAATATCTAATGTGTCTTAGAAATGTTATTGGTAGTCTTGAGTGGTAGACATGGATGTTGTTTAAAAAACATTATATTTTATTGAATATTTAAATTTCCTAAAAGTGTTACTCTATATATTTCACATGTGGGCAACAACAAGGAAAAAAATGAGTTTTAGTAAACTTGCATAATCATCAAACTATGATTATATTCAAAACCAACCTCTTTTTCCTACCACTCTTATAATCACACAGCACATTTTTTTTTTCATCTTTATTCTCTTTCCAACTTTATGTTCTTTCACAATACCCACATAGCGTTTTATCCTCATTAAAAGATTGATAACTTGTCAAAATTAAAGTAGAAAAAAATGACAAACAATTATCTTTGTCAAAACGAATAAAAAATAAAAACAGAATAACAAGGTTTTGGTTGTTGGACTTAATTAACTTTATAGAAAAACAATATTTGACTTTATTTAAAAAATCTTTAAAAAATTCAGAGCAGCGAGAATTAATTACTGTTCCATGCATGAGATATCAAACTATTAAATGATACTGTACTACTGAAGGTACATGAACAACTATGTTTAAATTAATTACTTCTAAACTCAAAATATTTGTAGTAATTTTTGTTTTTTTATTTATCTTTTAAATTTAAATATCAAGATAATTATTTGAGATGAAATCCATAAACTATTGTAGTAAAATATAAAGAAAATAAGTGAATTAACAAATGTGTTGAAAAAGCTCATGCCAACTAAATAAAGTCAATTAAAACATATAAATTATATAAATTTTATTTTATTTGTCAATTTTAATATTAATTACAACATGTCTATGAAAATAAAATCATCATTCAATAAAATTAAAAATTGTAATAAAATTTTAATTAAAAATACCTTAAATAGAATACTTAAAAGTCAATTAAATTCATTTTTTATTTAATTATATTTTAACTGCTCCTCTTAAAATTTGTACATAAATAACATTGAGTAAAGCAAACTTTAAAACATGAATATCAAAAAATATATTCTTATTATATAATTTTAATAGAAAAGGTAAGGAGAGAATCTCATGAAATACCTGAAAGTTTATATTTTTCTTTAATAAAAAAATAATTTTGTTAAATGTTCAAATTTTTAAAATTGTTAAGACTCAAAATATGAGTTTAAATATCAGATAATAACACAGTTGAATAATATATAAAAAAAATACCTGCAAACTTAATTAAGATTTTAGGTTGAAAAGATAAAAATAATGTCTCCTATTTAAGTGTATAAACTGATATAAGTGAAAGTTATTTATAAATAAAATATTCGTGTTTGAAAATATTTTATTAGAAGGAATGTGTTAATATAAAAGAAAAACTCTTATTTAAAAAAAGAATTTGTTAAATATTTAAATATAAGTCTAAATTTTACAATAAATAAAAATAAAAAAAGTTAAAATTATATTTTTAAAGTCTTTTTATCTAAAAATTAGGCTTATCTCATATGTTATATGTGTTACATTGTGAGCCTCCTTTAGTCTTTACGCACAATTCACATAATTATAAACTATCAATAAGAAAATACTAACAAATTTAGAAAAAAAAAAAAAAAAAAAAAATTAAAAAGTGAAAAAAAAGAAAAAAAAAAAAAAAAAAAAAAAAAAAAAAAAATTTTCTTACTCTTAAATTATAATATTAAAT
>Ga0099824_1007243_pt1 | contig 14805 bp, 6 predicted proteins | sample SiratrowhiteBW_FD_76837 | JGI IMG/M metagenome (GOLD analysis project Ga0099824, IMG submission 76837) | Root nodule microbial communities of legume samples collected from California, USA - Siratro white BW | ecosystem: Host-associated > Plants > Roots > Nodule | place: USA: California...
AGTAGGAGATGCATAATGTAGAATAAAGGGAAATGATACTCTTTGCACCATATTCATTTATTTCCCTTTCAAACAAAACAATTTTAAAAATTTACATATGTTAGTTCTCCTCATATATTCTTCATATATTGCTAGAATCACTTAAGAGACATCTTATTATATAAATGATGGACGTAGTCCAAAATAAAAATGCAAAAATGTAAAATTATTGGAAATCAAAAGAAAAAAAAAAAATGCTATTAGAATATTATTAGAAAATCATATGCAACATGACCATATTTTCTGGGAACCAAAAAATTATTTAACTCTTATAGATAGTATTCTTCAATCGTTAACGATAAGCAATCACATCCATAAAGCTTAGACATTCAATTTTTTCTCAGTTTTGGTAAATTAATTACAAACTATATTTGATCTATTTTCAATAGTAGTTCTCTACAAAATAATTAATACATCACATTAACCTATATTTAACTCTAATTTAAATATAACTCCAAATACCATGGCGCGAACATGTATGTTTAGTATCAATGAATAAAATGATGTGCTAAAATAGATAATTATTATATTTTAATTGTGTAAATTAATTTGCATAAATCTTATATATAAATTAAATTTGAAAAAAATACATACTCCATTAAATATATTAAGTTATATAAAAAATATGTCAATCACATGTATTATTTCTTCAATATTATGGCCAATAATTGTTATTTTTATTATTGTTGAACCTAATTTCTTAATATTAAAACTATGCAAAATTTATTTTGATATTAACAATGTTAAGTGATAGATAAAATGAAATTTTATTGTGTATATTAATTGTGAATATATTGTCTTGTATGCACATCTTCTAAAAGAATAGTTATAAATACTTTCTTATAAACTTTTGATAGATTATCACCAGACTTTTACAATTTTAGACAATATTTTTCAAAATTATCAAAATTGATATTCTTAAAAAATACAAATGTGGGTAGTTGCTTTTTTAAAAGACAACTGTTAACGAAAAAGTATGTTTTAAAACATGATTTTTAATGAAAGGCTATATTTTAAATTAATTTGTTAAAATATGAGATCGACTAAAAATAAATCAACCGAAGGCAGCTTTTGAAGTGAGATTTCATGGTATTTGTTAAATGAGATTATTTCAAAATTATATTTTAAAATGTAACTTCTTGATTAAAATCCGTATTTAAATCATGATTTAATAATATTTTATATATTTCTTTAAAACTATCTATTTTTAAAAAAATTTAAATAATCTTAAAAGGTAAAAAGGTCACTTTTGTCTTAATAATAGGAAGTATAATAAGATTTGATAAATTATATTAACTTAAATATTAAATATATATTTTATTTAAAACTTTATAAGTTGTTTATCATGACTCTACACTTAAAGTATGGGTAGAATTGTATTAATACATAACAGGTAAGAATATTTTGTAAACAGAAATATATTCTGATACAACAGTATCCTGTTGTGTCTTTATAGATAATACCGTGAATGCATTTGTTTTCTTTAGAAATACATGCTCAATGACTTATGTACTCTTTTTCTTTCATTTATATACATTTAGGTTTTCTTTGGCAGTAGCTAAGTCGATTCATAATTAAAAATACAACCATGCAAAATAATTCCTCTTTTAACAATTATCAGGTGCTACAATTGTTTACTTCACTAAAGGATACTTTTATCTTTATTTTAAAAAATAAGAAAGTGTTTAAAAATTGAACAGTGCTGTAAATTGTAAATTGTAAGAGAAATCACATTTTATATAGGAAAATTCATTTCATACCAAACAATCGGTATATATAGAGAATTACTTCGCACCAAAAGAGTCATAAAAATAGAAGATATTTTTGAAAAAAAAATATGAAAATTTTGTAAACTAGAAATAAGTAAGAAAAATTTAAGATCAGACATTTACTAATAACTACTGTTGTATTTATGATATTACTTGTTGTAGATCTAATAAGAGAGATCTCACGAAAAGGAAAAATAGGCCAAACATACATAAAATAATGACACCACCTTAATGAGTCAAATATACATACATAAGAGACACCACTTTTAACCCATCATATGAGTCGATTATCATTAGGTCGGTACAAACCGAAGACCAAAAATACATAAAAGAATGACATTATCTTTAACCCAAAACCTTAAAACAACAGGTTTATAAATCTTAAACTTTCGACTCACACTTGAATTTCTAACAACCAACTCACCTCACCTTCACCCGACCCGAAAAATGGAACTCAACGACTAATCATCCTTCCAAAATACCAATTCTAAAGTTCGTCTCGAATACATTATACCTCCGAACTAACAATCCAGCACAACCGATACACATAAAATAACTTAAAATTTATTTTCATTTTACGTTAAACAATCTTAAAGTCTCTCCTTCGCCCTCGCCTCCTCTTCCCGGCAATCATGACGAAAAATAGGAATAGAAAAAAAAATGATGTTGTTTCAATGGATACCCCCGACGCATCCGTTTTAGAACAGTCCTAAGCGATAAATAGAATTCAAAATGCGATTTCTGGTGCTACCAATATAAAGATGAAGGAGAAAAAAAGCCTATCAAGAGATAAAAAATATTCAAAAGATGAAAACAATAATGAAAATTGTATCAATTAACGAGAAGTCCATTCAAAAAATGTCGAAGAATAAAAAAAAAAGTAAATCTGCAAAATTATAACGCTAAAGTGTCTCCTATATATTTTGTAAGATATATACATCTTTTATAATTTAATCTAGATAGAATTTAAACTAGATAGATCTAATTAATTATTAAGTGAAGAGTTGTTATAAGAATGAAGTTTATTTGTTCTAAAAAGAAATCCTTAAAATTTAATAAAAGTTATTATTTTTTTTTCATGTAAGATTATCAGTAATTGAGATGTTAAATGACGGTGTTAAAGTATCGTCATTCTTAAAAATACATTAGTTAAAATATGAATTTCTTTCCAACTTGAATTTAAAGTATTAGATGAGCGAAAAACCAATTTTTTATATTTTGAGTAGAACCAAAACCAAAAATATAAATAGTAAAATGCACCAAAATCATATTTATCCATTGAAATTTTGAAGGGGCAAAAAATAAGAACGCCACGTAGTGCGCGCAGCTGTCGCAAAGGCATGAGGTCTCCATGTTAATTTGAACTAGTTGGGGGTTCGTCTTTCAGCCTTAGCTTCGTTGCTTCCCTCCTCAAACATGGAGAAGAAAGAGGAGATAATGCTTCCATTGCCATCCGAAACCCATCTCAAGGGCCTTCTTCATGTTTCCTCCACTGCAAGCTCTGCTGGGTCCCACAAAGAACACTGTTCTCCGAGTGATGACTCCGACAGCTTCTATGACAAACTCGTTCAGTTGTTGGAGTCTTCTGGCTTCACTCTCATGTGAGTATTTACTGCTTTTATAAAACCAACACTTCACTCTCTCAAAAACATTCTAGCTGCCTCTTGTTTTTATATATCCTTAACGTGCTTCCCATTATTTTTTCGTTTTATTTCTCTGATGGGGTGGTGAAACCCTCAAATCATATTTCTTTTTAGCTGTTGTTTGGTTGCTCATAAGATGCATTGCATGCAAAGAAAGTTCACTCTTTTTTTAGTGGGGGCTTCCTATTTTTCCAGTTTGAGCTTGTTCTCATGAACAAAAACCATCACCACCTTACTAATTCAAAATTATTATCTGTTTTGTCTCAATCAAGGTATGTGAGTTGTTAACTGTTGTTTATCTCACAGTTGTTCTTTATCTCATTTTTTAGTCTAAATCTACTTGTGTTGTTAGTTCAACATGAAATTGTTGTGTTATTTAATAGATAACTGTGGGGAAAGGTGATGTGAAGTATGCTAGGTTTGAATCATAATGCTCTAATCCAATTCTACTTGGCAGTTTCAATGTCCGAGAAACATTGCTGGACTTGTACCTGTTTTACCTGGAGGTGACAAGAAGAGGAGGATATCACCAGGTATATATTGCATTACCCTGTGGGACTGTGTTATTTTCGTATGTTATTTTGTCTGTATTGGAGCTTCTTTGTGCATGTTGAGTTTATTTATCCAAATCGTGGTTCTATAACAGAGAGAGGCTAAAATAGTTATATATCTTTGCATGAATTTATCTCTAATTTAATACCATGTTAATGTCATGGATTTTCTCTTAATTTGTTTTCAGGTTGGTCGAGAAAAGAAGTGGGGTGAAGTTGTCATAGCCCTGAAATTGGAAGGGAATAGTGTGAAGTTATGTGCTCAAGTTGAAAGGCTTTACTCGCATCTTCTCTACCAGTTTGAGCAATTGTACTTCTACAGAAGTCCTGCAAAGCAAGTTGCCCGATCTGTCAGCAACGAAGGTTAGCCCAAGAGACCTATTATTATTTGTTGTTATTAAGTATATATAAATTCAGTCTAGCACTTAAGTTTGATATATGGTACTGTTCTTGGGACACATTTACTTCTTGGACATATATAAAACAAGACTCTTCAGCAACTTCTTTAATTGATGTTTTTGCTACACTTTGGTTTTTGGCTGAAAATGTAGTAATTAACCTTAATGGCTCTTTTTTCTCCCTTTACACATCTTCCTCTTTGTAAGAAGGTCCACTTAGGAAGAAGAGGATCTCAACTTCACATTTGCCTCATATGATGGATAGTAAAGATAGTGACAAGGCCACGGAAATGTCCAAGCAATACTCTAGCCACACGACAGGTTTGTTGATTGGCTAAAATTTGTCCTTATTTTGAGACGATATGAATTAGTTTTCTTCAGTAAAGCAGTGGTCTCTTGTGACTTTAGAGATGCTTATGCAATACTTTTTGTTCCAACTTAGCAGGACCTGGGTATGTGAAACAGCCTGTGCTTTTACCAACACCTTCGAAACCAAAAAGGAAACGCCGAGGTGCCCCGGTGGGACAAAAGACTGCATATCAGATATTCCTCAAGCATGAATGTGCACGGTTGAAAACTTGTAATCAGGCCATAGATGGAAAAATACTAAATATGGCCATTGATTCCTGGAGGACTATGTCTGAAATTGAGAAACAGGTATACATAGAAGTTGGCATAGTATCTATTCTTGAAAAATGTATCCTTGTTCTTTTTCTTATGCCCCAATGGGGCTGCATGGAATTTTCCATTTCTGATAACTTTTCATGCAGCCATATGTGGAGGAAAGCAAGAAGAACAAAGAAGAAATTAAGGAAGCAATGGCTAGTCACAGTAAACAGAGCACCCAAGATACCAGGGAAGATATGTGTGGTGATTACCATGTAACTTTGCAACCTGAGGCAGATGACTCCCTTGTCAACAAAGGAACTGTTGGGTTAGCTCTTGAAATGACTGAAAAAGCACCAAAGGATCCTTCATTTCAGCTGGATTGGGATGGTTATTGTCCACTAGATGTTGCAACTAGAGAATCCGAGTAACTGCACTAGTCTACTTGTAGATGGGTTATTTCTGCTCTGAGGCCATGTCTGTGCATTCAGCAATTTTGTATGTATATATCCATGGTTTTGAAACAGCTTAAACGGGCCTTTAATAGTTGGATCATAGCATCTTCGCTTAACACTAGAAAAGTATGTAGATATATGTAGCAAAGGCTTTTGTTATGTTGGTGTAACTCCTATTGCAGACTACGTTTTAGTTGGGGCACAAAGACAACTAATGGGACTCGTTTATATAAGAGTAATGTTATGGATATGCAATGAAACTTGCAGAAAAGTGCACGCACCTTTTACATTTCAGGCCAATAGATATCACTGATGCCATCTTTTATGACAGACCTTTTTGCATCTCCTTAAAAAGCAGATATTTCTAGGCAATGCAAACAAAAGAAAAACTACTCTTCATGATTAAACTGAAGTTACCACCATTTGTATAATCTCAATACCTGAACTAGTAATTTACCATGCCAAACAAGATATGTCTTGATACAAAACTTAATTTCGAAAACTGAAAGCAATTGGTTTCAGAATGTATTAAAAGATGTCTAGTTTTCATTCATCACACACTTGACCTCCTTATTGTTGAGGAATTGGTAAGTTTGAAACAAAATGTACACGGGAAATTTGAACGAGGTCCATGATTTTATGTGTGAAAGGCTGTTTTGGTAGTTCTGGTATATAAATTCTTTCGCTATCTACTTACAGAGAGTATGTTAGAATTTGAGAACATCTAATGTCTTCTTATGGGTTTTTGTTATCATTTATTATTTTTTAAATTAAATAAATTGTTTCTCATAACATAAGAGAAAATGAATAGTTTAGTATTAATAGAGTAAAAGTGAGCACTTTCTGTGAGTTCACAAAAACAAGTTTTAGTGTTCATTTTGTGTAGAGGGAATTTGTTGTGATTGGGAAGCATTTTCTTTTCATAATATCCTCTATTGTAAACACTTTAACATGGTATCAAGAGTTTAAATGTTCTCTATCGTAAACACTTTAACATAGAATTACTTGGGAATAAGAGAACTAAACAAAGAGAAGAAGAACGGTGTTTGTTAATAAAAATGGGGTGCATTTAGTATTACTTTTCTATATTTGGCAAAAGAGCCTATAAGGCTAAATAAAGCCTGATAAAAACCGAGAACAGATTCTTAAGTCAATATTGATCCAACAGCCGACTAGCAAAAAGTTTTTAAAACAATTTTTTTTAATAAATATTTTCTTTTCAATTGAATTTTTTATTATAACAAAGAAGCCTAAAAATTATAAAAAATAAATAAGTTTTAGTAAAAGTAAAAAAAATATAGGCATTTAAAATTAGTATCCATGCAGTGAAAAGAGATATTCAAACAATATCAATTTAGTTTAAATTATTTATATTGCAGAGTATATTAATGATAAAAAGAGAGAAATTCGGTATTCACAGTTCTAAATCAGGTATCTTGCTTAGTGTAAATTTTGTAAATGTCCGACAAAATTCTGATAACAAGAACAAGAAAAATCATATTGATTCTAATAGCAAGTCTTGCTTCAGTCATCTAGTTCAACAAGTAAAATTAATATTTCTACTCAGCAGAGTTTTAAAAATTTGCATCATTATTTTCCAACAAGTTGTCCAAAACCCCATATAAATCACTAAGCTTGAAAAAAATAATAGAAATGCAATCACAGAGTCATACTAATAAATCAGTTGAACTGATACATGGAATCAAAATATGAATAACCTCGCTGAGGACACGTGAATGTGAGTTAGCACGTGTGATAGGAAGAAGCTAACCCATATGATGATAAGAGGCAGGTCAACGTAAAAATTTCATTATAAAGACTGATAGTTTTTATAGCCAATTGTTCTTAGTAGTTGTTAGCTCTATATCCATCTTCTGATCTACCTTCTAGATGTAAACAAACGTGGATCTGTTACATGAAAAAAAAAAATGACCTCACATTTTCCTCGTGATGAAATATATAAATCTTCAGTATAAAACTAACTATTTTTAGATAATTTAATAATAAATACAATAGTAAATGGCATAATAGATTTAATAAATCTCATTAAAATAAATTAAAATTATATAAAATTATAAGTGTAATTCATTGCTACAAAACTAATTTAATAAAATGAAGATTATTCCATTATATGGTGTCAATTATTTTTATCTAATCTCCAATATCTAATTTTATAAAAATAATTGATAATACTTTGAGGTGGCTATCTTTTCCAACAGAAACAAACACACAACATTTTATTATCCTATGGGCCATTATTATGTTTACCTACTAAAATCTACAAATATTCAAAATTATTTTTGTGGATCTAACATATTTCACTTGTAAAAGAAGATACTTAAGAATCTTGAGATCCTTTCATATTTATCTTTCTTAGCAGTTTCGATTACTTATCAACTAAGTATGTGTTTGGTTTGCACTTTGAGAAATTAATTTAAATTAACTTCATTTTAGTCAAAAAGTGTGATTTGACCAAAAAGTGATTTTGAAATAATAAATGTTTTTAAAGTAATAAGCTATACATACATCTATTTTTGTGAATAATAATCAAATGAGATTTCACTTCAACACAGTGACAATACTGTTTTCTTGGATAGAGAACAAGTTTTTATCATAAAAGTATGAAACAAACATTTTAACATAAATTTGAAAGCACGTTTGAGACGTGGTTCTATTACGTGTTAAACATCTGTGGAAACATTCTAGAAACACTTGACTTAAACTCTCATAATCACAGAGTTAACACATTTCTTAGCGTCTAAATTAAACAAGCTCTACAAATCATCAGCAGACACAAAATAACTTTTAGAGCATTAACTTCCCTTCTGTTTTTTTTTTTCTGTTGTGTTCTTTAAATGAACATATACTTAATTATAAAGAAAAATTGTTGTTCATATGTGTAATTTTTTTATAACCATATATTTAATATTTTTTCTCATTAATAACTAAAATGATTTCTTTTATTTCAAAATGATTTAACTTATCTTAGAAAGAATGATTTTGTATCGTAGTTTGACACTGTTGTAGACAAGTCACACGCCTACCATTTTTGACAAATGCATCTCATCACTTCTTAGCATGTCCTTTCATGAACTCACTGAATTATTTGTTTCAATTGATTTGGGAAGAATATGGTAGAAGTTGAAGGGTGAAGAATGAGTATGAAAATGATGATAAAAAAGTGAGAAAGTTGCATATATAATTTTTTAGAATGAGAGAAAAAAGAAGAAAAAGAAAGAAACAAACGAACATGAAAGATACATGGTGTGGGGCATTCGTAAAATTACGAGTGTTTTTTTCTATTATAATAATAAATAATTAATTCAAAATAATATTAAAAATAATAAAGAAAATTATTGATATAAAAAATTATATAATTTTTTACCTTTCTACTCAATTTAAAAAAAAATCATTTTCACTTTTTATTCCTTTTCTTTTATTATTTTTTTTTCATTTTTCATTTTCTAGTCCAAACAAATACATAAAGGGTAACTATTAATTAAAATTTAAAGGCCATTGTGAATGGCCCTTCGGATTTCATTAAGGGTTAGGATAAAATTGATGAAAAACTAAACAGAGTTAGAGTCTATTTTAATCTATAAAAAATAAGTTCTTTATGACATTTTTCAGGCAATTAATTCCATTATCTAAACAATAATTATGCAACCTCTTCTTTTATTTTTCAAATAATTCATGCAAAAGAATTAGTTGAGACAGTTTGTCAACTTTTTTTTTTAAAAAAAGGAAAAAAGAAAAGGACACCTTTGTTAAGACAATTCTATGCACTGTTTTATTCTTATTTTTTTTTTCTTAATTTATATGAAGGAGTGAAAACAACTAGAACTTTTTGTCAACTCTCACTCTTAATTAGAAACAAAACCATATCTACTGCATTTATTGCCCAATTTAAATTACGAAATTGATTTTATTGAGACATCTTATCAACTCTCAATTTTAAAATGGTCACTTTTTTTAGTTGAGAAAGCTTGATGGAACACGATCTATAAATGTTATCGTATTCATTTCTTACTCTTGAATAGGACAATTAGATAGGACAGTTTGTCAACTCTTTTCTAAAAAAATGCCAATTAACACAATTATGTTATTTTTATTGGATATAAAATAAAAGATAAATAATTAGGAAGGACAAAAATGAAAAAAAAAAGTGAAAAGATATACTGTTTGAACTAATAGAAAAAATAAAATAAATAAGTAGCAGAATTTATCTTTAATTATTTAAATGAGTAAAAATAAATTTATTATATGAAAATATTTGTATACTATTTAAAAAGAGGAAGCAATTTTCATTATATTGTTTTATGTTATTGAGATGTAATTGATTATTATTATATTCTTAAATAGAAGTAATTTAGGTGTAATATGTTTATTTTTTTTTTAGAATAAGAATGTGATGTTTGATTGATATAGGTATATATGTTTTATGATATATCATATTGTATAATTGTTTAAATAACTAGCCCATGCTTTTATAAGTGTAATATAAACTGTTATAATGGTATTTCATACATGAGTTAATAATATTAGAAGTGGTAGCAGAAAAACTCAGATAAAAGTATGATGATTTTCATTTTCTTTAGTTTTTGAATGTATAATATTATATTATTTTATTAAACATTGTATTCTTAATTTATATATTAATATAGGAACAACAATGAATAGATATACTACCTTTACATCATTTTCGACTGATATGTCACAAGTGTTACAGTCAGGAAGAAATGATATTATATTTCTTCATTGATTTAAAAATAAATTTTACCTGTTTACTTTATTTACTTATTTTATTTGAGGTTAAAAAGAGATTTTAAAAGTTATTAATTATAAGATAGTTATTGTTAATAGATATATTAGAATCCTAGAAAGATTTAGTCTCCATATTTTCTTATGAATATTCAGTTCTTCATCTCAAATTAATTTTCAATGACCAATTATTTCCAGAAACAAAGGGTCTTCATCTTTTTTCCAATTTAATTTTTAAATAAAACTGGTGATGACTCTCTATTCAATTCAGTTGTCATTTATCACGTCATTCTAAGCACATTGTGACAGATGTTGCACCAATACACAAAATTAATAACGAAAACACATAGGCAAAAGTCATCTTCTAAACCTAAAAACGTCATTGATGAACCTAATTATATGATATGCAAAAAGATACAAATTTCTAACATTACAATCATTTCAGAAAGCTCTAAAGAATGGGCCTTAAAATTGTCTATAATTGGTACATTCAAGTTGCATTGCTTGCATATGTTAAAGAAGATTAATACTTAATCCATGTGACAAATTATTTACATCATGGGGATATATCTCAACATAATCGTGCCATTTTCTTTAATCTTTAACTATTAAGACGTCTAAAATCTAAACAAAGTTGTTTAGATGTTTGCCATTAGCTCAACCCAAATCCAAGAGTTAAAATCACCTTTTTTCATTTTCCTAGTAAAAGTATTGTTTTTGTTTTTCTTTCAAAAGGAGACTAATTACTCGACCTCACAAGGAAAAGAGAAAAACGAGATAAGAAGTTTGTAAAGAAACAAGGTGTATCACAAGAATAAATATTTGTGCTCACAATTTATACATTTATCCATTTCCTTTTAAATGATGATTTTTTTCAAAAATAAAAATAAAATAAAATTTATATAGAATTTTTAAAGTTTAAAATAATATTATTTACTTTTTATTAATTGCACTTTTTTTTATCAATTTTTTATTAAGCCGCACATTTATTATAAAAATTAAAAAAAGAAAAAAAATAATGATTGTAGAATAAAAACAAAAATGTAACATAAAAAACATCATAACTATTTTATTATATATTTTAATTTTTACATAAAACCCAAATTAAAAAGAAATATTCTATAACTCAATTATCTAAGAGGGAATTTGATTCACCTATCCTTCTTCACATGGGAGAACATAAAAATAAATTACGGATAGAAAAAAAAAATATTACCGAACTCCGTATACTTATAACGCTTTTACTATAGTAAAATCCTAATTCAGATCATTTATATAAAATTTCATTCGATTTATAAATCCATATTTTAAAATAAAATAAATGATATTATTAACTTTTTAAAATTTGAAGTTTATATGTTGAGTAGATCACAAAAAAAAGTGCTATACTATACTAAGGTTTCTTCTTTGTCGATTGTTCTTAAATTCTTTTTGTCGATAAAATAATTATCATAGATATAAATATAAAAGGTATAAAAAGTTCAACTTTTATATATTATCTAAAAATTGACACAGAATTTTTTCTTACGAAAACTTTCAATTATATAGTAATTATGACATGTCTTTAACATAAAATAAGTTTTTATATTAATTATGACATGTTTTGTACAAGATACATCATTTTGGTGTTACATAGTCTAAAATCTACAAATTGACCAAAAATATTTCTTAAAAAATAATTTGATACACAATACCACTAATCAATGTGTGAAAGCTTAATTTTGTATTTCCAATTATACAGAGATATATATAAGATAAAAATATGGTTTCATTAACTCATCATACTACAAAGTAGAGGATTACAATAGAAAGTCATGACTCAAAATACTCTAAAACATACAACTTATAATGGTCCTTTCAAGATGTCAATATAAAGAAGTTATTCAATGCAACAACCTATGCTTCATAATTTGATTATGACTCAATCCAATTGAATTGAATTCCTGAAATTGATTTTAATATCAATTGTATTGTTGAATTAAGCCTTTATCACTAGACTACAAAAATTATAATTAATGGTCAATGCACATAATTTTTTTTTTTTACTTCATATCATAATAAGCAAAGCATCACAATTTGTGATTTTACCTATTTAACCTATCTTGAAATAATTAGATTTAACCCTTACCACTAGATCAATAGTTAGATCATAACTCTTTTTATTTAAGAATGTTATAATCTACACATAACTATTCCACTTAAATCTATTTTGATTTCCTGTATGAGGTAATTGATGTCTCCTGCAACAATTCTTATTTATAAATTTATCATTTAAAGTCTTATTTATAAGTTTATTATTGTAGTATTTATTGTGACAAGTAAATTAAAATTATTATAGTGAGTAATTATTAAATTCTATTTTTACAACTAACGAAGGGAAAAAAATAGACAGAAATATGAACTTTGTATATGATTAATTAACTTAATAAATAATTGTGAGTTAACCTTCTCACATTACCGTTCATATTTAATAATATTTTAACTACTTACCACTTAGTCTAAGCACTAAAGTTTCTGAAATATACTAAAATGCATTACATTAATAGATAATTTCATTGGATTGGGAAATTTGTCATGTATAATCAATTTACCATTCTAGTATAAGATGATATATTTAAATTTTTGTGTAAATTTATCATATCTATAAAATATTTTTTTACACGGTTTACACTTAAGGAAATAAGGGTAATGCCTACTTCTTTTGCTAGTATCTTAAGTCTTTTTGTAATGTATATAAAAGTGTAAGATGAAAGATTAATTTATTATTGATAACTAAACAATTAAGTTCTAATTAATTCGCCTATATATTAACCAAATTAAGGTAATATTGTTGTGAGGCCACCTTCGGATAGTGAGTTCTCAACTCCACAACAACAAACCTCTCTCGCACAGTCGCACATTTTTTTCAATCGAAGTTTTTTTTTTTTTTCCTCTCAAGTAAATTATATAGAATTCAAGTACCTACGAAACGATTGATCCAAGATATCATATTATATTATCAAGAATTACACTTCCTGAAACAGTATAATTAAAAATGCTACTTTTGAGTACATTTAAAATCATATTCGGTTACATATTTCAACATTTTTAAAATATTTTTCATAATTTAGGCAATAATAATAATAATACAAGTTACATTAAATTTTAAAGACTTATAACAAACAGAAAAATAATAGTTTCCATGTCTACATTTTAAAAAAAAATTAATCCATAAAATAACAACGTTGTTAAGACGCATCTATGTTCCAATGAAATCCGTCCAAATTCACAATTGCAATGTCTGTGTCAGGTCTTTAGGCTTTCTCTATGCTAATAAGATGACATCAGAAGTGTGTAATGACATTGAAGAATACGTTTAAAAGCATATTATACAAAATAAACATCATTATGACGATTGTTTTGTGGATAAGCAAGGGATGGATTGATTAGCAAGGCAAACAGTTGCGTTTGATTAATATAAAGCTTGTGGGTTGGCCAATAATTGGACATTCGTGTGTTTTATTCGCCCTTAGAATGCTGAGAAGCACATATCACCCCCACAAAGAGGTTCCAAACAAATTAATTAGTGTTTAGAAACAGTCTTCTTCACCACAACACTTATTATTATAATAATATTCAAGATAAGACAGAGTGAAACGCGTTAGTTGCACCAAATCCCAAATTAAACTTCTGCCTAACATTTGTCTACTAATAGTTTGGTACAAGCCATTTGGTTAGTGCTTTTATTCTAAGCCTTAATTATATCATCTCTATTCATGCAACACATGTACACAATCTCATTCGTAACATTCATATCACACATCACAAACATTACATAGTTTCTATTTCATCACATCGTTTTACTCAAATAAAAAACAATATTGAGGTGGGAAAGTGTTCGGTAATTGAATCCCCGTAGGATAAACATTTTTCTATCGAGACATGATTAGACGAGTTTTGGTTCACATTTGAATTGTCAATAGTTATGCATCAAAATTGTGAATTGTGATGACTCGGCTCGTGCTTTGCCTGTTCAAGGTCAACCATTCATGAATCATCACAGGTGAAAAGATATGCGTGCATATAAAAAATAAGAAACTGCATAATATGTATGAGTTTATTTAATGCAAAAAAAACATGTTGGGAAGCATAGCAGCATCATTAATGAATGTTGTTTGTCTCATGCGGTCACCTGCTATAACTAATCTTTTGTATTATATATACTAATGCTTGTGCCAAGAGCTGAACTTTCCAACAAATTATTATAATATGGTCCGAAAGGAGGAAGTAAAACGCAAATTGGGTTCTTCAAGGAACATGGTTAATTAACTGGAGGGATGGATGGAATTATTGGTCTAATAGAGAAGTCAAATTGAATATTGATTATAAACTGTGAAGAGGAGCTGCATAAAAGTCTCATCACATCATATAAGTCATATCTTCTCACATGGATTAATAACAAGATTTTAAAGTGGAAATCCTAGTAACCCCACATGAAAACAAAGTAAAAAAAAAAAAAAAAAAAAAAAAAAAAAAAAAAAAAAAAAAAAAAAAATTTAAAAAAAAAAAAAAATATATTATATAAAAAAAATTATTTAATATAT
>Ga0099824_1007244_pt1 | contig 14805 bp, 8 predicted proteins | sample SiratrowhiteBW_FD_76837 | JGI IMG/M metagenome (GOLD analysis project Ga0099824, IMG submission 76837) | Root nodule microbial communities of legume samples collected from California, USA - Siratro white BW | ecosystem: Host-associated > Plants > Roots > Nodule | place: USA: California...
ATATATATATATATATATATATATATATATATTATGTATGTATATAAAGGTTATAGTAAAAAGTTTTATAATTGGAAGAAATTTGACACTATGAAATTATGAATCAACTCATATAAAAGACATATAACATTTTTATAGATTTTATCTTATTTATATATTATTCAATTTTATCATTACTACTTAACATAAGATTAAAACTCGCACTCAAAATAGTAAAAAATATGAAACTCTTCCATAAAATTAGTAAGATTACTTTTAAAAAAACATCCTTCGTAATACCACCTCTACACTAATCATCAAAATTACTTATCCTATAGATATTTATTTATTATCAATATAATGTATTTCTCGTATCCCAAACCTAAGCACATTCCTCATATACCAAAAGAACTAGCACATGAGCGTTATATACCAAAAGAACTAGCACATGAGCGTCATGGTCTGAAAGAATAATGTCTTTTAGTGGACTATTCATTAACACGTTGTAATAAGGTTAAAAGAGTGTCAAGATTAACAACAATCAATTATTAATAACAAATATCGCCAAATTAGTTAAATTATAATATATAAATAGATATAAATTTTATTTTACAAAACTAATTTGTAAAGTAAGATTTGTATATACTTATATATATATATATATAATACTTTAATCATATTTTTAGTAAATATAAAATTTCCAATACCTCTAGTTGTACATCCATAATCTTCAAAAGCTTACATTTTTCATGAAGATGGCTTAACACGAATGTGATCTACAATGGGTCTAATGTAATAATATTAACAAATTATTATTTGTACTTAAAAATATCAATTTGCTAACTAAACTTAAAAAAGACCGACTTGTTACAATCAATAGATTTTTATGAAAGTCTAAATTTGTTTTCTAAAATGGTTGTATTGACCTAATACGCGAGGCAATAGGTATTTATAAATGGGGTCCTGCACTCACTAACTAATGATAATAGTAACCTATTTGATCTATGTTTATTTTATCAAATAATCAACTATTCAATTTTATTTGTTCTCTATTTTCTGAACATTCTTAGTTTTCTTCTAAAAAACAAACACTTTTTAAATCTATCTATATAAAAGATGGTTACAGTTATCTCTTTCTACAACTAGAGCCAAGTTTAAGGATCTTGTTGAAATTATGAGAGCATTTAATATAAGAGCAACCTACATATATAATGATTGCCGAATGTACAGCTAAGGATCGCATTAACCCCTTTGAAGTTCTAAATAAGTTTATTTATATAGATAGAGAGCTTTGAAGTTCTTAACAGGTTTGTGTCTAATATGAAGAGATATATGAGGTGATTGCATTGTGCATGTTCTTCATGATTGTTGAAAGTGGTTTCCTTCCTAGATAACAAATACTTTGTCTGCCGCTCCATTGTCTCTTCCTCAGGGACTCAATCTCTGCACGCTAATCAAATCACAAATGCACAAAACACAACCATTCAGCAACTACCATACCATTATTGATTCTTATATATACTCATCCCTGCATCTCATGTGTTAAGGACACACATCTCAGCTATTTGTACTTCCTACTTCTTCAATCACCAATATTTTACAATATTACTTCTATCTTCTTTATTTCTTACCTCTTTTCTTTTCTTTTTTAACTATTATCTAATATCTTCAAGGTCAATGTATTCAATGATTTCATTAAGATTTTTCTTCATCTAAAAGACATCATAAATTAATTAAGAAAGAGTACAATATATATAATTTACTTTTGAAGACGACATTTAAATAATATTAGATATTTTAAATGTATACCAACTATGTGAACTGTGTGAATTCTCTTTTTCATATATGATCATGTCTCATTTGCATTAGTTAACATTTGTGTAGATAATGTGAGTGGAAGATATTTGCTGTTAAAAAAAAAAATTGTGTTAACATGATATTATAGAAGATGATTTAATTAAGATGGAAAAAAAGTTTGATTAGAATAGAAAAATATTATAGTATAAAATACTTGTTGAAATTGGAATTATTGAGGTAAGCCACAACGATAATCCGTACATTCATTTATATTTTCTAAATTAAAAAAATGATTAAACTTTTATCATCAAATTTCTTTTAAAAAAGTTAAAGTGGTCTTAATCTTGATTTTAAAAAATAAAACAAAATTGTATTATAATGTGTATCATTATTTTAAATAAGACTTATATAGTTACATAATTTAAAAAATATATATATTCAAATAGGTCATTTCTAAAGAAAATGCATCATTTTTCTGTTTTAACCTAATTACATAATTTACAATATCTAGGACCATTGTAACACAAAAACAAATTGACTTAAAACAATAATATTGAGTGAATTTTGTATATAAAATAATAATAAAAACATTCAAATAAATCTAATGGACAAATATTTACCCAGCTAGAGTCTTTTATTATTCACATCAAGAAATCGATTTCTAAGAGCCTGATTTCTCATACACCTCTTTTTATTTTTGTGTTTTTTCCCTGTTAGAAATTGATATGTTACTCATGGGTCAACGTCTATTTATTTCTGGTTTTATCTATTTTATTTAACATTTGTTTGTGATACATTTAAGTTTCAACTAAATCACAAAAATTACCTCTATTTGAATAATAAATTCACATTATTCACAATAATTTATACATATACTGTTATAACAAAATAAAACTAACTTAATATATTTCAAATGAATAATGAAAATTTTATATAAATCGTTATTATTAATAATACTAATTATCAATATTAATAATGATTAACTTTTCTAAAATTCATACAGCTATCAACCTTAAAAATATCTATTACTTATTTAATTAATATTAATGAATTTGGTTTAATAATTTATATGAAATTTATAAAATAAATATTTTAAAAAATCAGATCAGAATTCGTCTATCAAAAATTCCAACCAGTTTTTAAGCGTGGGTGATGTGTGATGATTCAAGAAGAGAAATCGAGTATTGGAACCGATCTGCTAACATCTATCAGTGTAAATATTTGAGCATTGGATTTATTTGGGATTTTTTTTCTTGAAAAATTGAGCTTGTTGGAAAAAACACAGATGTGTGAGTTCCTATATATTTTTTTTCTTTTTACAACTGCAGAGAGGGGGGTCCCTCTTTCATGGCTTCTTCTTATTGACACGTTGTAGTGTAAGCTGCTTATTGTAATGAATGATGTTTTTCCATTGATTGCCAAACACTGTACTCTCATAACACTGTATTCTCATAGTACCTTCTACATAATACATACACGTGATGGATTTGGCTAACGTACGTAAAATCATAATTTCCCTTTGAGGAGGTAAAATAGGATATTTTATAATTTATTATATTATGTAATCAATTTAAACTTTTTTTCTGTCATATCTGTCACAAATTTACTACTAATTTTTCAATTACTTTCTATTATTTTTTCTCTCAATTCAAACAATTTCTTTTTTTTTTTACCATTTTTTTTCCACTTCCTCTTTAATCCGAACAAAAAGTAACAAAAAGTAGAATCGCTGAATGCATTGTCATTTTAACCTTTTTAAAAAATTAAAAGTTTATTTAAAGTATTTGTATTTTTTTAGATTTAAATTGATGAATATGATTGTTTATTTTTTAAATCTAGACACATCTATTTTTATGTATTTGATATGATTTTAAAGGATAAAACGTATTTGTTTTTCAAAGGAAAAGGATCTTCTATTTTTAATACTTGTTAATTTACATTTTACCCAATGATTTTTCTTTTAACTTCGTGGAATTAAAAAGACTAAAAATATACTACTTCTCTATTAGTATTTAATGGATTCTGACAAAATTACTAACCAAAATCAAATTTAACACGTTTTAGTTTTTAAAGAACATTTATTCGAATTTTAAACTATCATAACTATGTTTTACCTATTTTTCATGTTTACATTAATTGAAGAAACCAATAATAAAAATATGTTACATTTAATTTTTTATGCTAAGATATGATATTATATTTCTATTATTAACACGTTTTAATTTTTAAAGAACATTTATTCAAATTTTAAACTATCATAGCTATGTTTCACCTATTTCACATCATCTGTCATGTATATTACTCTGTCTATTTGCCTATCTATCTTTTTCCTCTGCCTCAACCAAAATATTCTTATATAAATTATGTGGTATAACTGGGTTGCATATATTAGGGAAAAAAAAAAGAAAAAAACAAAATTGGAGAAAGGGAAGATATATTTACATTCAAATATTTTAAAAATATTTGATGAAATGCTGATGATTTTTTCAAAATATATTTAAAAGTTAAATTAATTTTAAATAACATGAAATGGAATTATATTAAAAAAATATATAAGAAAACTTTACATTTGTAAGTTAATTTTTTTCTTTAACTAGCTATTTTTTAATATTTATTTATTTTTCACTCTCTTTTTTATTATTTTTCATTTTCTTGTTTCTATGTGGAGAAACACCGAACAAAAGAAAGAAAAACGTTAAAAAAAAATCAACGAAGGAATAAAGCGTTATATATTGACTATTATTCTAATGAATCTATAGGATAAATATTTTAGTATAATTAAATTTGTATATTATGTATAATGGAAATATAACTTTTAAAATGATTATTACAAAATTCTCAATTTTATTATACGGGATAAGTTTAACAAATTTTTAACTAAATATCTTCAAATATATAAATTATACTTTAGTTTTACAATGACCAATTTAAATTGTGATATAAAGTTATTTTTAATTACTGATAAATGTTTTTTTAAAAAGTGAAATTTAATTATAAATAAAGATAAAAGGGATAGATTGAAATAAGTAAGCCATGGTGAATAAAGATAACAAAAAAAGTATTTAATTTAGTATGATTGGGGTACATATTAACTATTTATTGTAGTAAATGCATCTTCAAATAATTAACGAGAGAATAAAAAGAGTGGAATATATTTAATTAACATGATAAAAGTGAAACCGATTCTATTTACATATTTTTATGTTAAGCAATATAAATAATTTTAATGGAAATTTTTTTTTGAAAAGGAAGTTTTGAAATTTAAATTGTGAAATATAAAAGAGAGAAATAGAAAGTTGGAAGTGACGTATGTTTGTGAATGGAATCTGAGTGAATAGGAGCATAGGTCCACCAGAAGGGTAAAAGGCCTAAACTGAATGATAATGATAGGCTTATCCATAACTTATATCTCTCACCTTTGTCCACTTCTTGTGTTACTTCTTCAAAATACACCCTAGCCTTAGATGCAAATTCCAAGTTGAAAATAAAAATTAAAGTGGAAGAGATAAAATTACGAGTCAACTAGGAAATGGAAAATGACCTTAGAATCAGATACCACTCATGAGTGATATTAATCAAAACCCCTTTCACAGATATTCTAAAATCTAAATCCCAAGCAAATTTACTTAACCAAACTAATTAATTTATCTACAATCTTAAAATATACAAAGAACACGGATTTTTTTTAAATACTAAAATATATAAAATGAAACATATAAAATAAGTTATATTAAAAAATATAATAAACAAATAACTTTAAACATATAAGCTATATTTTAAATTTATGTAATAATATATATTCTAATAAAAAATTATATTTAATAGTTTAAAATATTTTAATTTAAAATAAAGATAAAAATAATAAAATGACAGAGATAAAATAATTAATGCTTCATAATTTATATATAATAAGTAGACTAAACCGATTAAATTGTATTGAAATAGTGATGAAATGGTATTCAATTCCAGTTAACTATAAGTATAATTCTTTGGTCCTTGACCCATAATAATAAGGTATCCTATGCTGCTATGTTAGTAAAATTTATTTAGAAAAAGCATTGGATTTAATTATCATTGTGTGGAAAAGATTGTCAGGCCAACAACAATTTAGATTAGTTTTTAATACAATGAAGAAAATATAGTAGTAAGACACAAAATTTGATATAACAGGACTATTTAAAACAAAAGTTAAATTAAAATTGAAATAAAGAAATAGTGCTCAGAAATTATATAAACGTAAATAAAATGTTAAATATAAAAGAAATTTTTAAAAGTATTATTTTCAAAAAGTAAAGACATGAAAATTAATCATGATACAGAGATAGATTGACTGCTTTAGAAAATAGACTTAATTGATATAAATCATTATTAAATTATACTTTAATATAACTTCGATTCAAAATCATAATTTCAGCCAAATCTACATAGGAAAAAAATTATACACAGAAAATATTATTCAGCAGAAAATTACTATGTGTTATTTTTTTACAATAATTAAGTTAAAACAATATTAATATGATTTATTAAATAATAATAATAATAAAACTATTTTACACCAACATCACATTAAAAAAGTGACTATTAAAATTATATATATATATATATATATATATATATATATATATATATATATAACATTTGACAACAAAATAATTTTGAGAGGAATATCATTTTTTTTCCTTTTCCTTTTCTTTTTCTTTTTGTATCTTTTCAATCATAAGAACATAATGTGTTATTATATTATATTTTTTAGTTAACAAAGATGTACTTTGTAGGTAGTGGTTGCGAACAACTAATTTTGTTAGGACTTAAGTATAATCAAACAGTGTACTAGTATGTTAAAATAAAAGTAATTAGTTTCTTTGGTGGTATTCTCTGTAAATAATTCGGCTTGTTACTTGTTTGCTTTTTCTTGTACATTTCAAGATGGGGATTTCTAAGTCCAAGACGATAATATTTTGATATATGTATTTTACTCTGTACTGTTTTAAAGTATTTTTAGTTTGTCTTTAATTTTTATGTACTGTTGCAAAAAATAAATTTATAAGTCACAAAAGAGCGTGAATAAATTTATATTATCGATAAAATAGAAACCATTAATGACATGTTCTTTAGATTTTTTTTCAAATAAAGAAATTAATATATAAGTATATGACAGTGTTGTTGAAATATTTATATTGTGGGATAAATGCATTTACTTATTCTTCTACGTATTTAATTTTAAAATAGGCACGTATTAGTTTTATAAAATATAAATTGAATGATTTAATTTTAAAATAAATGTTTGTAAAAATTCTTTTTTTTTTCTCTTTTCTCCTTAACGCATGCATTTTTTCTCCTAAAATTTTTTCCTTCAACCGTTCTCTTAAATCCTCCTTCTAATTCTCATCTTTTTCAATATTTAACTCCATCTTTGAGTAACTAGAAGAATAAATTAATAATTGACATCTATTTTGACTTGGTCTATTGAGTAAAGTGGATGTTTTATATTATTTAGTTTTATATTAGAATTTGGTTATCTTTAGTTATATACTTTTAGATTTTTAAAGTTTTGGATTCTTTTATCATTTAGGTGCGTTTCTTGTAACTTGAACGAATTTCTAGATACGAATTTCTAGATAAGGAAGTTATCGTCTTTTGTATTTTGTAAGTAAGTTAGGGATAATGTTAAGTTAATCTTAGGAAGCGAGAATTTTATTGAAATTGGTTTGGAAGTCTAGAGTGATGCTGTATTGTTTGATTATAGGATTTGATGTATATGATAGATTGACTTTGAACATGAATTTTGAAATAGTTGTATTTGAACATAAAGTCAAGTATTTAAAACTAGTTAGAATTGTAGGTTGTTGGTATAGCTTGTAAATTTTTGCATGACTTATTTCAGCACTTTGTTTTATACAAAGTACATAAGCAATCATTTTACTCGGAATTCATTTATTTGAAAACTTTAAAAGATTTAATTGTTGAATAACCATTTGTTCGCTAGATGAAATTTATTTCAGTTAAAACTCACCATTTGTTGAATACATTTTCTTAATTCACTGAAATAAATGAATAGTCGTCGAGCATTGAATGCTGTAACAATCCCATAATACCTCATCTAATAATTACCATCACACGCAATTAACAAAAAATATATACATATATTACATTCATCAAAATACTTCCAAAGAGATCATTATAACCCTTTTTACAGAGATTTACAGGGTTAATCCACCAAAGACCAAAAGAGTAATGCTAAAGAAAGATAAACATTATAGTATTTGTAAAATTACTCACATGTAACAGATAATTATTACATATTTAACAAATAAAATAAACACACACACAAATAGAAATGTAAGATAGATATATTTAAAAATTTAGATTAACACAGGTTTAAATTCCTATTTCAAACAAGTTATAAAACACACTTAGAGCTTTCTTGTTTTTATCTCATGAATCATACACAATCATTAAACATATACAATGTTAACATAACATTTTCATATTAAAGACACTAACTAGACTACATAAAGGATTGACTCTAGTGCAAAACTTGTGCATTGAAATAGATCCAGATATTTGCACATATTATACAACTGCCAGATGTATCACACAATCCTAAAATCGTGATTTTATTAATCGTCTTTGTATGATGTAGTTAATCCATATGATGTGTCCTACTTGGCTATATTCCAAATCACAATCATTCATATAAACCTGTTTCGACTCTCACCACCTGATAATCTTTAGTCTTTATCTATATGATTTCAATCTATCAATAAAGTCAATGACAATACATATCTTAATAATCTCAACACGGATATTTTCTTTTCTAAAAATACTATGTTTTGATTATAAAATCATACCAATTTCAGCATACATCATTCTTTTCATCACCGTATAATTGAAAACTCAAATATTCATATTATTGTCATAAAATAAATATTTAGGTGTCATTCTAGTTAAACTAATTCTACTTTAAAACTAATTATCGATTCTTACAAATGTAATGTTTTATAAGTTAAAAAAAATTACAAATTACATACGAATTATTACATTACATAAAAATAAAAATACATAAATAAATTTAGCATTATATATAAATTTTACCTGTAGATCCGAATACATATGTAACATTGTTTATGAATTCAGATTCGTAAGTAATGTTAATAATTAATATTATTACTTATATTAATATTATAACTAATATTATTATTAATAATATTATTAGTATTATTATTAATAGGATTAATAATAATAATATTACTATTATATTATTAATATTATTAATAATATTATTATTGATATATTAAATCTTAATAATAATATTATTATTATTGATAATTTTATTTTTATTAATTTTATTAATGACTTTATTATTTTTAATGATATTATTATTATTACTACTAATAATAATTAAAACATGATCATACAATAATCATAATAATAATATTTTTAATAATAATATTAAAAATAAATGTATGTTAAATACCTAATAAATGTACGTAAATGCAATTTTAACATATCTTTTAAAATATATTTGACATCTGAAAATTAAATCAAAACACATGTTGCCATCATTTTTACATAAAAAGTAAAACTGAAAATTAAGCAAGTTAATGTAAAAATAGTTAGAGACAATCTAAATTGACTCAAAATAATAGTTAAAAATAAAAACTCATGAAAACTAACTTTTCATGAAAATTTTGTTTAATTTTTTAAAGGAAACCATTTAACGGTTCATTGCATTTAAATATAATACTATATATTTCGGGATAACTAAGCACTAACAAATATATATAACTTTTTTTCGTCAAAGTTATTTTACGGTTTCATAATATTTTATTCATAATATATTTATATTTATATTTATTATGATAAGATATTGAATTTGTATTGTAATTTCTAATTAATAAGATCATGTAATTTGTTTATAAATATGAAAAAAAGCTGAAATTATGAATATAATAATACTTTTAAAAAAGAATTTATAACATATCTCTTTTATTAATTTTTCCCTTTTTTTGTGAAAAAAATATATAACAAATTTATAATTATAAAAATTGCAAAATCCAATTCAAATAGAACCACTAAATAATGATTTGATTTAATTCAAATTCTATAATAAATTTAAACTAAACCAAATGGCATTTGAGTTTTATTTATAATTTAAGTTATTCTTTAATGAAAAATTAAACTAAATCAAACCAATTTTACATTTCATATCAAAATAAAGTGGATATACTTGGTATCATTCACAATTCTCGTCCTTAAATATTAGAAAAAAAAAAAAAAAGGATTCATATTCATAATTTAAAGTCATAAGTAGGTCTTTAATTAGGCTTTGATTCTCTACCGAATATAAACACAAATAATAATTGAGTAGTACATGTTTTTTAATGTAATGATATTTGCAATAATTGCAATGTTCCCATTAGCTTTCAAATTAAATACACCAAGTCATTAATTTAAGCAACGTGTAGCAAATGCAGATATAGGTCCCTCATCCCTACTGAGAATGGTCCTGTGAAATGCAGAAGCGCAGGCATGAAAATGAAAATTAAATTTGTGTGATTTTTGGTGTGAAAAATACAAGACGAAAGACGTGGAAGATGGATTTGTTTTATTTATCGCATAGTGCATAGGATAAGACTAAGAGGAGAAAAAAGAAAAAAATCTACAGAACAAAAACTTGTGGCTGCAATTTCTCTATCAATTCATTGTATCTTTCCCCACACAGTTAACTAATCTTATTCACTTCCTCTTCCGTCCAACATATCCCTCTCACTCTGTCCATTCTGTCAAACCCTGCTTTTTCGTACAACTAGCTACTGAAAGCAACAAAATACGAATTTGTTGCAAAATATTCATTATTTCACCAATTATCACATTAAAGGCAAGTGCCAAAACTTTAAAATTCATCAACTCCATAATCACACGTTTCTTTTACCTATTTATGGCTTAAGATCACCCATTAAACAGGTTAGACAGGAAAGCCAAGACAGGGAAGAAAGAGAGAAGGAGAGAGAACTTAAAAGAAAAGGGTAAGAGTAGATTAACAGATTCTGTTTGGTTTTCTTCTACAGTGAGGAGACAGAAAGTAAAGACTTTATTAGATGAGATGGTTAAAACTTGTTGAAGAGGGGGAGTTTGTGAAAGCAGTTTAAGGTTGTAGAGATGAGAGGTGGTGGTGGTGGTGGATGCAGCATAGTGTGGTTCAGAAGAGATCTGAGGGTGGAGGACAACCCTGCACTGACGGCAGGAGTAAGAGCTGGTGCCGTGGTTCCAGTTTTCATCTGGGCACCTGAAGAAGAAGGGCAATACTACCCCGGCAGAGTCTCCAGGTGGTGGCTCAAACAAAGCTTGGCTCATCTTGATTCTTCTCTCAGGAATCTTGGCACTCGTCTCATCACTAAGCGATCCACTGATACTGTTTCTTCTCTCCTTGAGGTTGTTAAGTTCACTGGAGCCACTCAACTCTTTTTTAATCATTTATATGGTCAGTTTCTTGTTCCCTCTCCCTCTCTCACTGCCTTTCTTTTCTGCCCCAGTATTTTATTTTCTGTTATAGCATTGTACTTTTTGTTTTATTTCATCCCTGCAAATAGAATGAATGTTCAGATTCTGGGAAGTTTGCTAGTCATTTTGGATTGTAGGAACCTAAATTACATCAATTGGGATAAATTTAGCAATGTACAGAACAGGATTTGTTAGCCCCACTTACATGGTTGTCTGTGATTAGTCATCCGTACAGATTGCTTGCATTTCTAGATATTTATCGTTTGGATTTGTTTGCCTCATGACAATCTAAAAACACAGTTAAATGGTTTATTTGTACTTCATGATGACAATTTTGCTCCCTTCAATTGATGTTTGTGAAATGGTGTGTTGCAGATCCCCTGTCCCTTGTAAGGGATCACCGTGCAAAAGAGGTTCTGAATGCTCAGGGCATAACAGTACGTTCCTTCAACGCGGATTTACTGTATGAACCTTGGGATGTGAATGATGTCCATGGTCGACCATTCACAACTTTTGCTGCTTTTTGGGACAGATGTCTTAGTATGCCTTATGACCCCGACTCACCTCTTCTTCCACCTAAAAGGATAATTCCAGGTCTGCTTCTGTTCATTCACTTCCTTTCGTCTTACATTTCTTTTAATGTTCAATCTGTGTGCTCATTGTTCATTACAGAAAATCATCTAAATTGGATAAAACATTTTCATGCTCAAATTAGTAATAATACATTATCCAATGTACTAATTTCCATGATATTTATAGGACTCATAAATTGGCTGAATTTGTTTATTCGAAATCTAAAGCTTTTCGAGCACAATACTTTGTTTGGTAGGGGCAAACTAACTTTGCTCTAAATTGATGTGCTGTTCACTTTTCGTAAGAGTGTGTTAGGTGTCCTGTGCTGTGATAGTTGATCCCATAGGTTGACATATCTAAACATGCCATGTTCTTATTCTTGTATTTAAAGTTCTTTCTTGGTTAGGAAACCATCTCTAAAACTAAATACTATTACCAGCAAGTCCTTTCAATTCTTAGTCACAAGTAATAAAATATGTGACACGCCATCGAAAAGAATTTGCTTCTTTCATGTTTAACCCTTCCTCTGTCTCCACAATAGTTAGGATAGATTTGGGAGTAGACTTTATAAAAAGTAAGGATAAAAAAGATTTAAACTAAGTGTTCAAAATAAGAAAATAAAGTCACATTTTTTTTATTGTAATTTTCTTATATAATTTTTAATAAATTATGCTGTAATTTATTAATCACGTTTTTAATTCACACAATATAAAAATTAGTAGATAACAAAGAACTTAAAAGTTATAAAAAGTAAATTATACTTGTAGTTGAAGGGGTAATTTTAGTTTTGCTGCTTATTTATTATTATCATAATTATAATCATTTAACCAGTCTTCTTTAACAAGTTGGGTGAAACATGATTTTCTAGTCAAAGAAAGTGCTCTCGTGGAAGTTAGACATGGTTTTAGGGTACCCATTAGTTCAAATTTAATTGTTATACCTATAGATAGTAATTTATAGAAAAATTAACATTTAGTTTAGACATCTATTGGAAAAGATTTTTTCTTTCAATTCACCTTATTTGAATCTTTTTCAATATATCTATGACATGTTTTCTATCCCTAAAATCTTTTGGTAGTTGTTATTGTTCTGAACTTGTTTGATCTCAACATTTGAGTTCTATATTGATCCTAGGATAAGTTAAATTTGTTAAGTTATGTGTATTATGCATGCACTACATGGTATCCCTTAACAACTTTTTCATTTCCAGTTGCTTCATATTTGTTCATGGTGCAATCTAGTGTAGTTTCTCTTTTCTTTCTTGCCTCTTCATTTTTCTTTCTCTTTGTTACCTTTACATGGTATAAAGAGCTTCTTTTTTTTTTTCCACCATAGCCTCTCCATCTTTCACTACGTTAACTTTCATTTGTCTTCTGCACCTTCTACTTTTCTCCATTAACACTCCCATTACTCTTAAGTTTGATGATCATAACTATTTTCTGTGACAACAAGTCTTGACTATAATTTGTGGACTCAAACTAACAAGACTCTTGGATGATTATTCTCCTCCGCTGAAGTACATAACACCTAGTGATGCAATCACCAACACTCTTAACCCAAATTTCGTTAATCATGAACAACAAGATCAACTTGTTGTGATTTAGCTCCTTGCATCAATGACCACTCAATTTTTACAAAAATTGGTGAGTCTTGATTCTTCTTGTCAAATTTTGGACAAAACTTAGCACCTACTATGCCTCTCGCATGGGTGCATAGGTTAAGAAATTCAAACTTCAACTTTGAACTCCCAAGAAAAATCGTTCCATATCAGCTTATTTTCTCGATATGAATAAACCCATAGACACTCTTGCTACAATTGGATCACTAGTGATACCAGATGACCACATTGAAGCTATTCTAGATGGCTTACCTAAAGATTATGATACGTCCATTACATCCATAACCTCACGTCTCAATCCCTATACTATCAAAGAGATTGAAACGTTATTGCCAGCTCAAGAAGAATGTTTTGAAAAACATAAGATTACTGACTCCCACCTATTCCAAGCCAACATTGTTGCTGGGTTGTGGTCTTTATCTATTCAACAGTCTAATCGAACTCGCTTTACTAGGTCTCAAAACCATGGAGGATGTGGTTTCTTTTGCTCCAATTCTTCCAAGAATACAAAATCTTAGCAAAGTAATAGTAATTCATGGAATTCATCCTTTTGGTAGAATTTCAAAACTCAGTGTCAAATCTGTGGAAAGTCTAGTCATACAGTAGTTGATTGTTGGCACAAGTATGATCAAGATTCTCACTCCAACATACTAAACTTCTCAAGTTTTTTCTTCCACACTATGACCATCAATAGTTCTTGGTACCGTGCTAAATTTTCCAAGAAGCAAATTCACAATGACAATTACTTTGTCAAAATAGGTAATGGTTCGGTATGCATATACAATATATTGGCATTGCACATCTAACAATGGTTAAGACTTTATTCGGCAAGTGTATCGAGTCACAAGTAATATAGTAAGTTAAGTAAAGATGTCGATCCCTCAGAGAACAGTTCTGGGATTGAACTCATCTATCTCACTCGTTTGTAACTTTGGTAAATCATAAAATATAATGACTGTGACTATTCAAACTTGATGCACATATAAAAATCACTCAAATTGATTCTTCAAATATGAGATTCGTAAGGAAACTTCTTAGATGCAAATTCCTCGGCTATCTAATCAGTTATCCAGCATTAAGAAACGATATGCTACATTCAGTAAATCAAAACCTATTCTTAAAATCCCAAATTACTGCGTATTTTCTTCCAGGTCATAAACTCAAATCACTTTCCAGTAGTTTTCAAGAATTAAAAACAAGATTCTATAGATAATATAAAATCAAGCATGAAGAATGAGATGGAAATACCAAATCTAAATAGAAACTGAATATTATAAATCAAGATCCCAAAATACAAATGAGTTTCGAAAAGATTACATTCAATCCCAAGATAT
>Ga0099824_1007246_pt1 | contig 14803 bp, 9 predicted proteins | sample SiratrowhiteBW_FD_76837 | JGI IMG/M metagenome (GOLD analysis project Ga0099824, IMG submission 76837) | Root nodule microbial communities of legume samples collected from California, USA - Siratro white BW | ecosystem: Host-associated > Plants > Roots > Nodule | place: USA: California...
TTATTATTTATTCTAAATTGCAAAGAACTAAACGACACATGTTAAAAAGTTTTAATTTCTTATTTTTATTCTTTTATTTTATTTTTTTCCTTTTTTATATTTGCAAAAAATAATTTTTATTTGTCCGGACGAAATTGGGTGTTGACAACATCCCTTATACATAAAAGGAATATATTGAATTCTTCTTTTCATTCATATTTTGATACTGATTCTTCTTTCCAAAAATATAAAATACATCACTATGTTTTGTTGTTATCTATCCCAGAGCAACGACAAGAACAAAGTGAAGAAAAATAAGTTTCTAAAATAATGACTCTACTTTTTCATAAAACTTTTTCAAAAATAAAGGGCACTGTCTTGTTAAATTTTCTTGTAAAAATAACAAATGTAAATGTACTACGTGGGTTAACGATTTCTTATCACTAGGTAAAGGGTAAATTGACCTTGGAAGAAAAGTCTTTTTTTATATTTTTCTCCAATTTTATGTAAAAATATAATCTATTTTATTGTTTGATTGTTTCTACAAGATGATGTTTGATCCTGGAGGAAACTAAAATGAACAAATAAAGTCTACAATTGTTGAACTCCATGCAAGATATGAGGACAAATCTTTTTCAAGAGGGAGGATATAATGCAAATCTGTCTTTGAGACTGACAAGAACAAAGAGTTCACTGAGTTAGAGCCTTCATTAGGAGCTTATAAGGAGTTTGGGCCTAATTGGGCTTGTTTGGACCTCCAAACAAATATTTGGGCCCACGTTCAAAATTGGAGAAGATCACTCTAATGATTTTGGAGCTTCAAGATTATAAGACCTCTACTTGTAAAAATTGTATAAAGTAGTGTAAAGTTTATTTTGGCCTTGTATTTTGGGCCAAGTAAAATAGGTTTTGGGCCTACTAAAATAGGATTTTGGGTATTAAGGCTTGTATCAAAGTTACATAGGACATCCACTTTTTGAGGCTTGCAAAAACTCCAAGATGGTGTTAAACAAACTTAAATAAAGAACTACATGTGAGACAAGTAGGTGTCACATGGAAGCTTGCCTTCCAAGCTTCTTATGTCTCTTGTCCACATCTCATCGGAGAGGATATGAAGCTCGAGCTGCAAGTCAGCATGGACACATGACACTCTCCCAATGGAAATGATCCTCTCCACTCATGGCTTGTCACTTGTCTAGCTCCCACTGGAGAGTTTTCAAAATCTTGCAAGATAAGTCATCTTTTAGCCTATTCATAGGTGACTCTTGTAATTAAATATTCAGGTTTGAATAAGTAATGAAATGTTGGCCAACATTTGTCTCTTCACTCTTGTTCAAAATATCTCCTTAGAATATTCTCTTTTCTAGACTTGCTCTTGGTCCCTCCTAGGCGTGTTGGATCAACCTCACACTAATTCACTTCCAAATTTGCATCTCGAACACTTCAAGCTACTACAATCTTTATTTCTTCCGATGCATCTATCTCAAATCACGTCCACAGTAATAATTCTCCAAAAAAAAAAACACATTGAAACATGAAATTAAAGCTAGAATTACATCAATAGTGATGAATGAGTTACATCAGTAGCTACTTAACTAACAGATACATCTTCAATTTTCATATCTTGTAAACATTTATGTGATTTCCTAAATAACATCAAATAACTATTTTAAACCCTTTCTCTCAGGATGTTCCCTTTGATGCTAATGAGAGCTCAATATTTCTTTTCCTCATTTTTTCATATAAATGTCTTCACACTCAAATTTCCCTCATCTAGATTTTTTTTTTTTTTTTTTCATTTTTTTTTTTCTTTTTTTTTTTTTTTATTTTTCTTCCCCCCCAACTTCCCCTCATCTCCTTTTTTTTTTTTTTTTTTACACATTTTATTATCTCTTCTTTCAACTATTATTCAACCATGTCTACACAAACCAATCCAAATCCAAGGTCAATCCAAACACATTATTATGTATAAAAAACAGAAATTAAATCAAGCTCATGCTCCAAATATAGTATTATTCGAAGCCCAAGATATTTGCTTGATATCATAACAAAATGTATCATAAAGAATTTGTCAAATTTGTTTCCTTCTACCTTCCTTATATATTTCTAAATCATATACAGTATTATAGTGAATGGATGCTAAAATAATCGTTTTTTTAAGCATTACCATCATCTTAAATGAATATTAAAATAAATCACATTAACATCGACCAAACTGAAAATAAAACACTTTAATAAAAAATAATTTAAATTTAATAATAAGTTAACATCAGCTTAATATATAATACATAGAATTGATCATTAAGAGTCAACACTAATAAATTAACCTTTACTACATATACGAGATAAATATTGCAATATTAACTATATTAACTGCTTAGCATTAATATTATTTCATTAACATCAGCTTTTTGACACACACACACACATATATATATATATATTTAAAAATTACCGATTTAAAGTTTTAACAAACTAATTTATATATTTATGTCTTGATTTAGTGACTGGTGTGCTCTTAGTAAATTATTTCAAATTTGACATACTTATAAAAAGAAATGAGAATACATAATATATTTGAAAAAGTGAGCATGGGACATATTTTTCACTAGTACATAACTGATTCAACCTTTTGCAAAGTGGTGTAATGATTGAAAATTATTGAGCAAGACGCGTTTGACAAAAGGTATTTCTGACACTGATTTCAACAATGTTCGAACCATAATTTTTGGGCTCATATGGTGTACATAAAAGTGCTTTGTAATGACTAATGTCATACATTCATTTGGCCCTAGAAACAACACAAATAAAAGAGACAACAGCTTCAATAGAAACACAAGGCCCTTCAGATTATGGAAGCCTTTGATCAGGTTTCTATGTCTCTCAATATATAGCTGACATGCCATCCCTGCATGCTTAATATCATGATCTCATGTCTGTGAATTGATAATTGATATCAAGGCTTAAAGCAACTCATGTAATTAACGAGAGCCTTCCTTCTTCTTCTCTGGAAGATCATAAATTACATTTGAGTTAGTAGATTTTTGTATTGATCTGGTAGTAGTGTCTTCCATCTTTCAAGTTCATTCACTCACCTCTCTCCATTGATCACTTTCACTCCTTGTTAAATGTCAAATTAGTGAAACATCACTTAATTTTTAAAAACAGACATCAATTTTGCTTCTAATTTGCTCATAAATTATAAAAAGGTGAATCTGTATCTAATTTTGAAGATTGATGTCCAATTCTTTAAAATTGACATTCCCAATAAATTAACTTGAACATCATGGAAAATAAATGGTTTAGTAACACTTTTTTTATCTTTTAAATTTAGTTTCCATATTATTTTGTAGATTTAATCATTATATTGATTATTTATAATGATTCATACCTTAAGACATTTTATTTTAACGAAAATGATGACGTGACACTTCCTGTATTTTATCTAATTTTTTTATTTAATATTAAATGTAAAGTTAATTGCTGAACTATACAATTAAAATAATGGGATATTCATTTAAAAAAATTAGACTTAATTTAAAAATATTATTATAATAAGAAATTCAAAATTACAATTGAGTTCAAACATATTTAATCGTTTGAATAAGCATTTAGCACACTGAACAAAATTCATTGTGAAACAAGGATTGAATCAACGTGTATTGGTATTGCAAAAGTAAATTTACTAAAGCAAACACACGGATTTTCTTTTTAATTATTTTTTTTAACAGCAACAAATTAAATTAATGGAAACACTTAAAGAGTGTTCCAATTTATTTCAAAATAAAGCATTTTCTTTTAACTTTCATAGTTAATAAACTTAGACCTAATCTTATTAATCTTTAGTATTTATATTTATTAAAATTAAAATCTATAGACTATATTATTCTTTTTTTATTTTTAATATTAATTTAAGTTAATATAGATTTAAAATATTTTAATTTTATTTATTTGTAATATTTATTTAAGTTAATATTTTTTATTTTTATTATTTATATTTATTTAAGTTAACATTGATATTAATCTTATTTATATGTTATAAATTTGTGTTTCTTCGTAGTTTAAAATAAGAACTTTAGATAAGTTTTAATCTAAAGTCTATGTTTAAAAATGGAAAAATATTGTGATTTATTTGAGTCTAATTCTGACTAAACAGGGTCTAAGAGTTTTCTATCTATAAATTTTGTGAGACTGAAATCTCCTTCATTTGTGCATGTTATTATTTTTTCTTTCAACTATTTTTTAGTCATGTCTACGTAAGGCAACCTAAGTCCAAGGTTAATTCAAAAGTTCTTATGTATACAACCTAGAATATGTTATTATTGGAAACCTTAGACATTTTTTTTATATAATAACAATACATGTCATCACAACATTATTCAAATATGTTTTCTTCTTTCTTCCTTAAGTGGGAAGATTATAAAACATCAACAAAACCAACTAACTTAAATAAATATTTAGGTTAAACACATTAACATCAACCAACCTGATGCTAAACCACTAATAAAAAAATATTTAAAATTTGGTGACAAATTAGCATTGGCTTAGCTAACACTATATAGACTTAATATTCAAAAGTTAACACTAATGAATTAGTGTTCGTTGAATGTGTGACGCACATACAATGTTATTAAATAATTAAAAGGTTTAGAGTGAGAAGTTATAAATATAATGGTTTAACTATGATAAAAGCACAATTCTTTTACATGGTTAAATATAACAATTCACTAAATCAAAGTTTTATCTAAGTAATGATCACAACTTTCTCTTTTCACTATCATATATTAAGAACCATGTCATTAAATCATGCTCTAATCTATATATTTTAAAAAATGATATATCTAATAATAATCTGATTAAAGTTCTTACCCCTAATGTTAATCATGACTATAAATGTATGCTCACCTGTGTGTCTGATTTCAATGAAATTCTCCATAATTGTGCTTGACTAGAATAAGAATAGTGTCTTAGGCCTATAGGGTTTTGGGATCTCCTTTTATCAAACTTTTTTGGGGACATTAATGGGCTTTAAAAGGTTGTAAAACAAATATTTTGTTCATAGTTGACTTCTCCCTAATCTTACTGCAGACTCTACTTCTTTGATAGCTTAGTTTCAAGGTGTTGAGCAGATTCAAGATTTCAGGCCAATTGTTGCTACAAACTTTGGTTTTAAAATCATTTATAAAGTGTTGATTGATCTCTTATCTTATTATATTACTATGAGAAATTGTCTCTCCTTAATAGTTTGACTTTAAAAAAACACACGAGTATGTTGTAAAATTTGATACTAATAATGTCACATGTTAGATTGTAATTTCCTTCTTTCCATTTAAAAATTTGGTATCAGTGATATTTTCTATTATTGGATTGATTTCATTCTCTACTAGATTCTTAATCTTTATTAACGATAACCACTACAAGAAAAACGTTATTTAGAGACAAATATTTAGCTACCAAATGAAATAGTTTCTAATTGTGACTAAAATAGTCACCAAATTAAATTTTGATTGCTAAATAACTACAAAATAGAAATAATGATTGAATTTAGTGACCAATTAAGTCAAATAATTGGTATCTAACATTAGATACCAATGTTTTAGTGACCTATGTCATTAGATTCTAAATTAGTATGTAACTTAATTAGAGACTAATTTAGAATCTAATGACATAGGTCACTAAAACCTTTGGTAGCTAATGTTAGATACTAATTATTTGTCTTAATTGGTCACTAAATTCAATCATTACTTCTATTTTATAGTTATTTAGCAACTAAAATCTAATTTGGTGACTATTTTGGTCACAATTAGTAACTATTTCATTTGGTAGCTAAAAATTGGTCTCTAAACAATATTTTTCTTGTAGTGAACATGGAAGCTTACATGACTTGTAGATAGTTGGGTAAATGGATCCTGTCTCACACATGCTTATTGACTTTAAAAAGGAGATTCTTAACAAATACATCTATTACAGGAAAATAAACAAACAAATTCTTTCCATGACATGTTCTAAAGGTATAAAAACACTATTTCTTTTTATGCAGATGACAATTTTAACTTTTGCAGGACAAAATACCTAATTTTTACTTTGCATATGGTCATGATTTTAGTCAAATTGTTAGTATAGCTAAATAATGTTTAATGGTGTTTTTATGCAGGTTTTATATCCTTGAGTGTATTTGTATGCATTAAAGCATCCTTGGTTTTGGTTGTGGATAATTGTCTTTAACATATATAGGAGTACCTCTTTTAAAAGGAGTTATTTGTACACCATTTTTGTGGCTTAGTAGGCTGTATTCATATTAAAATTTCTTCATTAAAAAGGCAAGCTTATGTTGATTATAAGATACATTTAGGTAGTTTATTTTTTTATATCAAGTTTCATTATTTATTTCTTATGTGTTTAATTTGTTGTTTGAAAGAAGGTATGTTTACTAACTACTAAGGGAGGATTAGGTTTAGTTTCTATTTCTGATCTTAATAGAGCCTATAATATTAAACATGCTTGAGATATGCTAAAATCTTACTTGCAATGGGCTCTTATGATGCAAGTGTTATTTCTTTTGTGCTAATCTTCATTTGAAAAGCCACAAGCCTTCTTATTTGTGGCCATCTTGAGTTAAGCTTATAATTAAACTCCATGACAGTATTGGTTCAGTATTGAGAGGCTATTCTCATAATAATTTTTAGAATGATACTTGGTGCCTAGACTCTCACTTAGAAAAAATCAATTAATCTTCCTAATCATATCCACAATCAAATTATAGCCATTGTAAAATATTTTACACATGAGGGATCTCTGCAAATCTTAATGTGTAACATTCATAAACTACCAATTCTAAATGAGAAAGTCATGGTTTCGCAAGAAGGTGTTGTTTGAGATCCTACATTGACTAGAGATATTGTTAAATTGTAGTATGTAAGTGCATCCAAACATCATCTTAAAAACCATTTTTCTCAAGTCAAGTTAGTTTTAAAGTCTACTTTCAATATTATATTAGATTTACCCTAATGAGATTTGTTGCACCTATCCAACCTCCCTCTATTCCTTTGATTGAGATGCCTAGTCCTCGACATGAGAGCTTGTGTTATTAATCCCAAGTTGACTTGAAATATAACCACATTATAATTCATACATACATATATATATATATATATATATATATATATATATATATATATATATATACACACACACACACACACGCACATATACATACATATATATGCATATACATATATATAGGTGTGTGTAAATCTCACCATACATACTAGTTCTATGAGGTTGAGTTAGGCTTAAAGTCCGCTTTATAAGATAACATCAGAACATGTCCACCTTGTATTCTAATGCTCATGATATCCTCAGTATGGAAAATGTTGGAGATTCCACATTGATTAGATATATGATCAAAGTATAGTATATAAGTGATGCAAACCTCACATTACAAATCGATATTGAGGTTGAATAAGACTTAAATATTTTTTAGAGAGAAGTTACAAATCTAGTGGTTTAATTATGGTGATAAAAACTCTAAATTATTTCACATGGTTAATTGTAAAAAAAAGCCACTAAATAAAAGTTTTTAAGGAATGATCACAACTTTCCCTCTTATGTGTTGAATATTAAAAATCACGTCATCCAAATTCTTCTTTGGTCTATATGCTTAAAAAATATTATTTGGTAAAGATCTTATTAATAAAGTAATTACTCCTAGGGATAATCATGCTTATAATTGCATGTTCACGTATGTGTTTGATTTCTAAGCAACATCCAAAGTTGTGTTTATGAAATGTAATAGTCCCTCTCCAGATGGTTTTCACATTTTTTTATCAAACATTTTGGGACATCAAAGAACTTTAATTCTTTCGACAAAGGTGACTCCTTCCTAATCTTAATGCTAACTCCATTTCATTCATACCTAAGGTTCAGGGTGTTAAGTTGATGCTATATTTCAGACTAATTGTTGTTGCAAACTTTGGTTTTAAAATAATTACGAAAGTGTTGGTTTATCTCTTATCTTTTATTATTTTTAGGAATTGTCCCTCCTTAAAAGTTTAGATTTATAAAAGGTATGAGTATGGTGGATGACATCAATATTGCATCAAAGTTATTAACATGTTTAATGAATGAATGGATTGATGGAGGAAATGTCGCTACAAAGTTTGATATTAAATATCCTTTCACACACTGATTGTAATTTATATCTTTTCCACATTGATATCCTTTGGTTTTAGTGATATTTTCTACTCCTGTATTGATGTCATTTTCACCTAGACTCTAATTTTGTATTAAAATTACATGGAAAGTTATACTGCTTGCAAAAAAGGTGTAAGGCAAGGGGATCCTCTTTCACCCATTCATATCGATTTCGCAAAAGAGGTATTTAATAAATACATTTCTTACTTGAAAGAACACAAACAAATCCTTCCCATGGAAAGTTTTAAGGGTATAAAAGGACCATATATTTTGTATGAAAATTATATTTTTGTCTTTTTGCAGGACAAATACCAAATTGTTACATTGCTATTTCAATCAAATCATTAGTCTTAGGATATTTCTTTTTAATGAAGTTATTCATACACACTTACTAAATTGTATTCATGTTAAAATGTCCTCATGAAAGGGCAAGCTTTTATCAATTACGAGACACATTCAACTAGTTAGTTTCACGTTATCAAGTATGATTCTTTATATCTTACATGTATATAATAGGATAATTTCTTTGATAAATGATTTTGAACGTTCTATACAAAATTTAGTTTGGATTGGTAATATTGGTAAACATAAAAGTGGGTAATTGTTTCCTAAAGAATGTATGTTTGTAAACTAATCAAAGTGGGTTAGGTATGGTTTCTATTTTTGATCTTAATCGAACCTATAATATTAGACATTCTTAAGATATGTTATATTCTTACTCGCAATGGGCTTTTAGGATGCGACCTTGTTTTTTCCATGATATCTTCATGTGAAGTTCCATAAGCTTTCTTCTATGTGATCATCTTTATGTAAGCTTACCAATGAACTCCATGATAATATTGGTTGGGTATTGGGAGACAATTCTTAAATAAATATTTATAATGATACTTGGTGCTTTGACTCTCCCATAGCAAAACCAATTGATTTCCTAATTATATTTGTAATCAACTTTGTGAAGGATTTTGGACATAAAGGATTGCAAATCGCCACATGTATCACTCATAAACTACCAATTTTAAATGAGAAAATCATGGTTCTACAAAAAGATATTTGTTAGAGATCTCTCATTGACTAGAGATATGGTCTTATAGTATATAAGTGAGTTTAAATCTCATCTTACAAAAAGTTTTTTTGAGGTTGATTTAGACTTAAAGTCCACTTTCTAAGATGGTATCAAGGTCCATCCTAGTGAAGTTTGTTAGGCATATGGATACCCCTCTATTCCCATGGTCAAGATTTTCAATTCATGTTATGAGGAGTTATGTTAGAGACCCCAAATCAATTAGAGATTTGATGAAATTATGAGATGTCTAGTCCTTGATGTGAGGAGTTGTGTTAGAAATATCACATTAACTAAAAAAATGATCAAATTATAATATATAAGTGGGTGCAAACCTCATCTTATGAGTTATTTTTGTAGGGTTGAGTTAGACTTGAAATCTATTTTCTAAGATGGTACAAGAGTTTGTCCCCCTATATTCTCATGCTCGAGATGTCTAGATCTTGGTGTGAGGGATGTATTAGAGACCCCACATTGACTATAGATATATCTGAATTATAGGATATACGTGAGTACAAATCTACCTTTCAAGTCAATTTGTGAAGTTAGGCTGAACTTAAATTTCAGTTTCTAAGAGTGTTCATAAAGAACAACTACTTAGGAAACTAGCTATGAATAATATGTTTTCTCTTAATTTACGTTTGTCATAGTGAAAGACCACCCAACACAAAATTTAAGATATAAAACTTTTTTTGTCTCAAGCTATTCCTCTCCCACAATCCTTTCTTTTTTGGAGATTGATAAATAACATGCTACCTTTAACGACTTTATGCCTAAAAGTGGTTTTACAATGATATCTTCCTATAACTTTTATGATAAAGATGAAGAAAATACATATAATTTGTTTTTTTTATTGTGCATTTATGGTTTAAATTTGGCAAGGGGAATTTATTGGATTTCATGAGAACATAAGGTAAGAAATCCATGATAATCATAGTGAATTCTATTGTGATCCATATTATTTGGATGACTTGGAAAATGAAGAATTCTTCATGGTTTGATAATAAATATATTTTTCTTGGTCAAGTTTTTCCTTGCATTAAATTTAAAGTTTCTATCTAAGGGAGACTTTCTAAGCTAATGGTAGTATTTCCATGAATGATTTCCCTTTCTTTAAATTCTTTTGCATTCTTATCTATCCTTCTTTTGCATCTAGGATAATTGAAGTAAATTGGTTCCGTCCTTAAGGAACTCTGATTACGTCTCTTGATCATGTCTTTTTTATGATAACTTTGATCATGTCTCTTATGACGATTTTTTTAGTCAAGGTAATTTTCTCAATTATTTTCAGCCTACATCAATGTTGATTATACTCTAACTATTGAGATTGTAGCCATTACTCTTGCAAGATAATCTAAACTAGAGGTTTATATACCTTGAAGTTGACTCATAACTTGCCTTTTCTGTATCTTATGATGAAAATATTGTGCCTAGACATCTTAGAGCTAGATGGAGAAAGTGTTTATCTCTATGCTCGTCCATGATATTTCATTATTCACATGCAACTATTGTATTGACAGACTAACTAATTATGGTTGAGAAATTTTTATGTGAAGATTACATTTCCAATTTCATAGGTTATGATTTTCTTAAGAATAAAAAGGTCCTCTTCATTTTCAATTTGTTTGTTGTTACTCTTTTCTTTTCTTAAAAGAATGCTTAATTACTAAACATACGTGGTAATGATAAAATTGGTGAAATTAGACAAAGTTAACCCACCAAAATGGTGTCTTGGATTATATTGTCACCACTAATTAGTCTTGTCAAATCGGCAAGACTAGGTAAATATGTTACAATTGTTATTCTATTTTTTTATTTATTTTAGGCTTAGATTCAAGTTATGTAATTTTTTTAAGATTTTAATGTTCCTATAAATTAAAATATATATTTCTTGTTAATATTAGTTTATTTTATAAACTTAATTATTCTAATAATAATATAAAAATTTATATTTTAAAATTTAATTTAGGCTATTTGTTGATATACTTTAGATTTTCTTTTCATCTAAATTTTTAAATTGAAGTTAAATGTTCAAAACAAAAATTAAAATATTTTTCCTTGTTTTCTCTTTTTTGGTGGCTTGTTATCCACTCATAAGTTAGTTCAACATACTTTTTTTGTCCTGCTTTAGGTAGGAGTTAATAGGTCTTGACATATTTTTAGTTAGTTCTTTTGTTACCTTTAAATATCCAGTCTTTACTTATACACATATTTTTTTTCTCCTTCCATCTTCTTTAGTTATAACTATTGTGCTTTTATTTCTATATTTATGATTGGTAAACCATTTTAGTGTTTATAAACTATATCATATTAGGGCTGAGAAGATTTTCTTTTGTAATTATAAGATAAGAAAAAGTTCAAATTATCTTTCATTTGTTACTTTTGAAAACACTACACCTATTATTAATCCATGTGCATTGATTAAGGGGGTATGGATCAAAATTAGGTGTAATATTTTCTAAAAGAACATAGATAACACAATAATTGAGAAGTCAAATTCTCAATAAACCTAAATGATCAAGTAACTTTAATAGTAAAAAGTAAGCAAGGATTAAGGTCTCACTATGAGAGGAGGATCTTCCTTATGATATCCATGACTAGGTCCATGTCCATGACTAGGTGCATGTCCATGTGCATGTACATGTCCATGTCCATTTCCATGTGCATGAGCATGTCCATGTCCATGTCCATGACCATTTCCATGATGACGGTTGCCATTTAGGGTATCCCTTTCATTTCTTTCATTTCCAAGGCTTAAACGTTTGACTTCAGCCAAATCAGTCTTTTGAGTTTTCTTATTTTCACGAGCTTGATTGAACACCATTGAATAGTCAGTAGGTACTCCTGACTTATGTTCCCACCCTCCAAATTGAGGCACAGACATCTTTGTAGATTTTTTCTGCATATATTAAAATAATAAAATATAGGATTATCTTAGTAATTTTGTTCCTCAAATTTTGCAAATATATATATAAAGTAAATTGATTTTAATTTAGAGGGAGAATAAAGTTGAATCCTTTGAGTTGTGTTGGTTAATACCCCCTCGTCAATGCACATTAACCAATACAAGTTCAAGGTTTCAATCAAACTCTAACATATATAAATTTGTTTGGATAGATTTATATATAAATATTTATAAAGAAATGAAATACACTTCTATAAAATAGGGTTAAATAATCTTGGCCTTGTATTGGTTAATACCCCCTTAATTAAATGAATGCACATCAACCAATACAAGCTCAAGCTCAAGAAACAAAAGGTAAATGGAAAGAACATAATATGTGGTCCTTAATTAGTATTATTGCTGGATGTTTCTGTAATTTGGTTAAGTGAACAAGGAAAAAAAAAACTAAAATAGGATTCATTTTCCATCATTCTAAAAAGTTTATTGACCAAGTTTTAATAGGAAACATTCCCATGTTTTGAGTTTGTATATTGTTTATTATATATCCGATTGACAATATGGTGATAAGATCATATTGAGGAGGAACCTTGCTGCATCGAGAGAAAGTTTGGTTAGACATTCAGTAAAATAAAAATAAAGATTACAGATAGTATAATTTTTAATCATTTATCAGCAGAACCACTATTCGTAATTAGTGATATAATGGTATGATGTAGAGACATAAAATTAAAAGGAAGTATAGTAGAAGCCATGAAAATATTAATTTTAAAGTAAAAATGACATTAATATATAAATTCATAAAGCCCGTATTAATATTTTAATTTTCAGAAATAAAAATCAATGAAAAGTTTAACGGAAGTCAAATATGTATCTTTTTAGTTAATTAATAGTACTACTTATGTTAGATTCATGAACTATCTCATACATCTCACTTTTCTCAATGGTTGTCCAATGCAAATGCTATGGAGTATGAAAAGACCAGGATTGGTGCATGAAAATGGTAGAAAATTCTATCTATCAACTTTTTATAAGGCGGGGATTTATGTGATAAATATATTTCATCAAACCCTTTCTTTTCCAATATTTCGATTATATTTTAAGATGTCAAAAGATAGAAGCATGAGAATAAGCAATTCTATCCAAAACAATTAAATATTAAATTATATAAATATTTACACCTCTTCTCTTGCCATGGCAAAATATAACATCAAATTCTAATTTGTCAAAGGCTAGGAGAGTTGTATTACTGTATACGTAAGTACTACTTTGATTTTCCATTACCTTGTATTTTATCCTGATAAAATGGTCACGAATTTTTATATTTTATTCTTATTTTACAACAAGTACATAAATGGAAACTATTTAAAGATTAAACGAAAAGTAAGAACACAATTATTAAAATAATAATTAATATCATCTTGATCTTTAAAAAGTTCTTATAAATAAATAAATAAAGTTCTAAAAAATGGATACCGTGCATGCATTTCAATACCCAGAAGTAAATGGTCATGTTAATCCTAAATCTTGTCCGTTTATTTATTTCATTAACCATTTATTGTTGCAACAACCATTAATTTCTAATGGCTCATAAAAAAAAATCTACAATTTATTTATGAGAAAAGAAGTTCTAGCCTCCCACCCACAAAATCCCCCAATTCATTCACAAGCTTACCTCCCTTCCTTCCATGGGTGATTCAACTTATGAGCTTGACTCTTGGAATTGGGATCTCCAACTAATATGTTTTATCAGAACACCTTCTCAAGATGTATATGCCCTAGTGAGGAGGGTGGGAACTTTCATGTCAATGGGGTGTTTGAGCTAGGAGTTTTATACCAATATTAAAAATGTCCCTCCTTCAAAGAGGATTCAATGGAATTGGGGTATTTGAAGCTAGGTTTGTCTTGATTAACTCTAACAAGAGTAAAAGTAGATCAAAAATTATGCTTGACCACTCTTCAAACCTTTCCCTTTTGTAAATAATGCATTGCTGCATATTAAACCATTGCCCAAATTTAGGGTAGGCACCCTCAATTTAGCTGGATAAAAAGATAGCAACACAACATTTTTTTATTCTTTTTAATACCACGTTTTATAGTTTTTCAAGAGATATTTTTTTTTAAGAGTCCTTCAAACGTAACATACTTTACATCAAAATCCTACACATAATTTGTATTCATAATAAACAATCAAATTTATAAGAGCAAGGAAAGATGTACACTCAAAATCAGGCAGGCTATTTTTTATTGGTTATTTGATAAGATACAAAATAAGGTATTTAAGACACTTAGGCATGGGATTTTGATTTGATCTTAATATTATTAGGTAGGCTATTTTTTATTGGTTATCTGGTAAGATACAAAATAAGGTATTTAAGACACTGAGACATGAGATTTCGATTTGATCTTAATTTTATCTACCATCCATTATTCGTAGTTTAATAGCGTTCTCAACAAAATGATTCTGACTATAATCAAATAAGACGTACTTTTTTCACACTGAGAATTCTAAAAGATATCTAATACTTTTTCATTTGCTTTAAAAGATGCACAACCATGATTTTACTTTTTTACTTTTCCTTTAGTATTGATAAGCGGTAATATATATATATATATATATATATATATATATATATATATATATATATATATATATATTAAAGATAAAA
>Ga0099824_1007258_pt1 | contig 14789 bp, 4 predicted proteins | sample SiratrowhiteBW_FD_76837 | JGI IMG/M metagenome (GOLD analysis project Ga0099824, IMG submission 76837) | Root nodule microbial communities of legume samples collected from California, USA - Siratro white BW | ecosystem: Host-associated > Plants > Roots > Nodule | place: USA: California...
AGATATAGTTTTTTTGTTGTTGTTATTATTGAAATAGCGTAGAAGTGTATATTTAAATAGATTGATTCTTTGAGATACTACGTTAAGTTTTATTTTTAGTTGTCTCTTTTGATAAATATTTTTCTATAAACGTATATCTGAAAACGGACTTTTTTACATGTTTAAAAAGTAAAGTTTTTTACCAATATATATATATATATATATATATATATATATATATATATAATCATACTTTAAAAAGTTTTTGTAGTGAAGGAAATCAATATCATAGGAAGCAATCATTAGTCTCTGAATGATTTTGGATGATTTTTTTCAAACATGCTTATGCCGTTTGACTAGTACAATATTATTAATTTTCCCTCACAAATGGTGTATCAGCTAATTTTAAATGATTATTCTCTACCCATTCTTATGTACTAGTTAGTTATTCAGGATAATGTTCTCGATTCTATAATTAGTAATCACAATTAGATTAAACTCAATAATATGTATAAAAATTAATCATGATAATTACGGTGTTTATATCTTAAATAAATTTGAAATTTGTATATAAGTAATTTCTAGAAATATCAGTATGAGTAGTATGGATATTGCAAGTTCAATTCATACTCGCAAATTACATTTATTATATTTTTAGTTTGATAGGTACATAAATTTCATGTAAACATGTTTACACTGTCAAATAATTGAAATAGTCCATAACTTTAAAAATAATTATTTTCAAATATAACATATATGATATTTAGTGGTTTGTAATTAGACAACAGCGTAAGAATATTTATACGGTGAGTGCACAGGTTTTGAAATGTTTTAAATATTTTTTTTAATTAAGTTGAATTGTATTTGTAATATTTTTAAATATAAATTAATTATTTTATTGTTTATTCAATTAAATTATATATCTAACTTTCAATTTATTTTCTCTTTATTTATTTTTAATAGCTAAAAACTTATAAGAAGACAATATTTCAACGAACTAATATGTTGATGATCAGTATAAAATGCAAATATACAAGTACCTAAGATATATAAATAAGAATGTTTAAATTAAGCTTAATTACATTATGTAATAGCTTCATTTTAGGATAAATCTTGTTTTGATAATTTAAACTAAAAAAAGTCACTTTAATCTCTTAAAATTTCAAAAGAACAAATATTTTAGTTCTTAAATACTAAATTTCAAGAACTAAAGTTATTTTTAAACGTTCAAATTTCGTATTAAAGGGCTAAATCATATTTTTAACATTTGAAATATTTTAATTAAAGGCATTAAAACTTAATTCATTTTAAAATTATATGATTCAAAATATAATAAAATGTTAAAATAGTTATGTATATCACATATGAATTTAGTTTGAATATTATTATAAGTTAACTGACATAAAATTAGTTTAGTTTAATTCTATTGAGAACAAATAGTCCTTGTTCAAATATTTGATGAGGTCAATATTGAATTAAGAGTTCTAACGATGAAATACAAATAACTGATGGAAATCATCTAATACCCAAATTTAATCATTTTAACTCTATTAAACATACAAATTACATATTATTGATTTAGTTCTATATGTTTAGTATATGATTATGTTTCATATCTAAAATATATAACTATACAGAAGTCAAGAACATTAAGAGATAAAGATTTTCCATTTATTATTCTACAAGTTCCCTCAAACACTTCTTCCGATAAAATTTTATTCCCATATCAAGAACACAGAATCACAAATGCAAATAAAAACCAAAGGATTAGCTAATAATTAAATTAGATTTATAATGGTAATCAAAATATGATTAATTACACATGAAGTATGGCAAAAAGTCACACAAAATTTTCACATGATAATATATATTTATTACAATACTTGGTTTGTTTGTCAATTTTCCTTTTCAATATAGATCTCATCTTACAATTTCTTATAACAAATGTGGCTTTTTACATATTTTATTAAGTATTTGTGACTCTTCACCCTAACTTCATGTTAAAAAACTTTATAAACTCTCACCATATGATATATTTATTTATTTAACTTTACACATCATTAAAATATGTTCATCAAATCTATTAACCTAATACTTACACTATACAACTACAACTCATTAGTAATGTATTGATTACTACACTCCCAATATATATTCATCACAATAATATCACTCTAGTTATTACTTACGATGTCATCCATAGAATAATACATCCACTAATCACATTCCATGATTTCACCATTCATTTTCAATAAATATGTGTCATACATGTGATAACCAACACAATCAACATTCAACTTGAAACAACAGTGTTAAAATGGTAAATTTCCTAAATTTTACACAAATAAGGGAATGTCACTTTAATTGTGATTTGTGCTTGAGTGATGCAATCTAACACTTGAGCATCATTTTAACGCTTGAGCGATATTAATTAATACAAACTCTTTCTCGCTTGAATGACTAATCTTGAGAATCCAAGTTTCTATGGAAGAGAGAATAAACACTAGTTCTCCATTGCTCACCATATCATTGATTGAGTGACTTATCCTTGCCATGATGGATTTCTTGACTTGAATGATGAAAGTGAACCATAGAATGGGTAGAAAAGAAGGTAGGATCAAGAAATATGGAGGAGAGGATGAACTTGGCACACTTAGCTCTTTAGAAGAAGCTACAAAATCCTAACTCATAAGGAAGGTTCCTTGTGGAAGAATTAAGGAAAAAGTTTCTCCAAGAATGACCTTTTGTAGGAAAATCTTGATCTCATATGACTCAAAAGCTCTATATACATGTTATGCAAGGGGCTTGTATAGAGCTAGCTACACTAGGGTACGTTAGTCACTAAATTTGAATTTCACACCTCCCATGTGCCCCCATGTGCAACTAGATCTAGGATTATTAAACATGTTCTAAATGTGATTTGAATGCATAAATTGGAATAAGCTTGTTAGATCTAAGTTCAACAAATTAGTTATTTGGTTTTAATTGTGTCAAAACAACTAAGCGCAGAACATAAAATTATGTACATAAATCATAATAGATGCAAAGAATTAGTCTAGCCCAACAAACGCAAGTTTTGTGGCTAGATAGATGCAAGTGTTGTCTAAAATGTGCTTCATCTTAGAAATGCAAGTGTTATGCACATGAAATTTCTTATGAGCTTTTTCTTGAATAAAAGCAAGCGAGTATACTTAGTCAAATAGGTTTTTTCTTGAATAGACAATAAGTATACTTCATTTGACAGTCGTAAGCCTTAAAGCATTTCATAATGCATGTCAAACTTTAATAAATGTTTATTTTATGCTTGTAGGGATTATACACTTCTTCATTCTATCAAGAAGATCTCACGACGTCTTGTCAACTTCAATATATCTTGAAGAACGTGTTGAAAGATGTTTCTTGCAAACAATTTTTCTAAAAATGGTGAATATCAATGTTGTGAAGTTTGTCAACTGCGTCAAGTCTCGTGCTTTGCTCAAAAGAAGGAGAAAAGCCATCTGCCTTGGCATGTGAAACTATGCCATGTTTCATAGGTGTTGCAAAAGAATTCATATGTATTCAATGCTAAGTCAAAAGCATTTAATGAATCTTGAAGCTTCAAAGCATGCTCAAATGAAAAAAAAAAGTAGTAGCAGAAGAAGACTCTCACCATAATTTCAAAAGATTTGCAACAACTCCTCTCTTCTCAAGCTTTATATATAGAAGACCTTCATGAAGAAGAAAGGTTGACGAAAGTCTTGCAACAAGAACAAGCTTAAGTTTTTAAGTTATCCTTAGCCTTTGTAGTTGTGAGGAAGAACATTGTTCATGTTTGTTAGCAACCTAAAAGAGTGAACTAAATCTTATATTTGTCATAAAGAGTGATTGGGTTCTGAACAATACTTAGTGAGTTAGTCAAAAGTAGTTGCATTTCAAATAATACTTAGGGTTTTGAAGGAGGACTACCCAGGAATATCCACATTGGACTTATGATAAGATCCATGGCTAAGAGGGTGGAAGAAGAAGAAATGTCAAATAAGAAGAATCTCCTCTTGTAGAGTGTAGAATATTAAAAATTTTCTTCATTTTTCTTATTCTTGTTGATAAATGTATAAGAGTAATTTATGTGTATAGGTATAGTAATTTTCCTTACTTGTATAGGAAAACTTGGGCCTTGAGTGGGCCCTTGAGCATCATTATAGGCATTATTGACAACCAAACCGTATTCAAACTAGGTTACACACTAAGGAGAGCACCTAGGAGTCCCTCATCATGGAGAATGTGGCCAATTCAGGCCAAAGTGAGGTGTTACACACTCCTAGCTTTGTTGTACTGAGTTTGATCCTTTGTGCAGTTAAATTTTCATTTCTGTCCCATATTTTTTGTAGCAAAGAGTGCAAAAGAACTAATAATCTTATCTAGAGCTCGTTGCCTCTTGCAAATTCACCTTTGAATTTAACTTTAATTGAATTGTCATCATGCTTTCTTCTTATTCTTGCAACGTCTTTAAAATGGGTGTATTATCATCATCCTTCCTTGGACGAGGAACCAAGTGTCGAGTTTCTTCTTAGAAACTTGGGAGAGTTTAATAATTTTTTGAGTTTTTTGTTGCTCTGGATATGCTTCCATCAAGTTTATTGAGACCTAGATAGTCTATACCTCACTATATGATCTATAGCTCACTAAATGGTCTAACAATAGACTATGTAAGTGTTTAAGTTTTGATTATAACAAAACCTATAAGTAATTTATATGTTTTTATACTTATGATCATGCTAAAATTTGTTTCATGTTGATGCAATTCTAAGATCTCAGTAGGTTAGATAATTTACCAAGCTTTAAAGTGTTAGATGGTATGTCACTCACTTAATGTTGTAGTTTATCTTGTCTTGCAATAATACTGTATCTAATCTGTTAATTCATTTTTGATCAATTAAAACAAGTTGTAATTAAACATATACTTTTCTTGAATCAATCAAATAAACAAAATAATCTTTAAATGTATAATTCTCAGTTTTTTTATATAGGTGGTTACTTGGAATTGTTATAGAAAATTGCGATAGTATCTAAAGTCTTGTTGCCCATGTTATTAGGTCATTAATGAGGCATGGGATATCTCTTTCCCTTAATTAGTTTTATGCTTAATATTATGACCTTTAATACCACGATACCATCTTAGGTATGCTCACCACACATCCATAAATGATAACATACGTACAAGGGCTCAGACACTCATGAAAGGAAAAACATGATCATATAAATATTACATAGAATATAGTATACAAAATATATTATACAATTACATGCTCTAATAAATATATTAATCTTATATATTAATACATTCTCATATATTGTTAGCATATTTTTGCAATTGATGACAAGTGTACTAGTCACAAATGTAGCAAGTAATAAATATATCATTATCTTCCAAGAGATTTATGTAATACACAATAATAAATACAATTATAACAAAATTAGACTACAAATAATTTCAAAGTTATGATTTTTATGCTAGAAAATAAAATAAAAACAACAAAAATATATTTTTGTATTTTTAATGAGCACTTAGAATATGGAAAAAGAATGAAAAGGAGATGGAATGCAATTTATAGGATTAAACAACCTCACTCTCATGTATAAAAAAATTCTTCTTTTCTATCAATAATCAATGTCAACTTACAAAATTACTCAAACCTGATTCCATAGCAGATGAGCTTGGAGATTATTTATTAACTATCAATTCCTTGATCAATTACATAGATCAATCTTGCATTCACACAAGGATCTTAATGATAACAAATTAATTAAGCAAACAAATTAATTAAGCTCTATTCCTAAACATGAGCTTTCATCCGGTAAATTAATTTAGTTCTAGATTTAAAAGATATTTTTCAATACTCTTAAGAATCAATGGCTGAGTTATGGATCCACATAGCAAGCATAAGACAAATTTAATAAATTGATATATTAATAGAAAAATATTTATGAAAAGACATAATAAGCCCAAATATGATTACATGAGAATTCAAACGGTTAAATCTAACCCCAACAAGTGAGAAGAATGGAACAATAAAGGAAGATGGATATACAAAGAAGGAAAAAAACAAAAACCCTCCAAACCCTAGTCGTCATCCCAAGACTACATTTTTTTACGACTTCCAAGGTGGAAGTTTTGGAAGTCTCCCCCAATGTGTAACCCTAATGCAGAGAATCCTTTAAATAGAATTCAAATTTTGATGCTCACGCTAGGCCAAGTGAATTGTGCCAGACGCCATTGGATTTTGTTGTTGGTCCAAGTTCTGAAGCCCATCTTGTGTCGGGTCCATGTTTGTTGCGTCAGACACGTATCTGCTACCTTGCTTTCGGGTTGATTGCTCAATTTTATCTTTTCTCTCACTCTTTATAGGCTCTAATCCTGCTCTTCTTGACCCAATTTCCTCCTGTTCATATATTTGAAAAAATTAGTGGGATTTAGAGTAAAATCTAATTAAAAATTCAAGTAATCAATTATTTATAGTAAGAAATAAATTAAAATAAAAACATGAGATTTAACAGGTGAAATAATTGATTTCATTATGAAAATAACTTCAAAAATATGATATAAATTAACTCTATCATATATTTATAGATAAACTCATATATTAACTAAGAAATCATGTTCACCATTATAGATATCACTTGAGTGAGCTTACTTGAAACTAAGACTGCCTCGCTTGAGTGACATTATGTCACTTGAGCGATATTATGTCGCTCGAGTGATGTAAATCAAGAGAGGAGAGACTAGATATGATATATCTATCACTTGAGTGAACTCCCATCTTTTGACGAAATTTGATTCTATGTTTCTTTCTTGTTCAAACGATCACTCCACACTTAAGTGTTATCGTATTAGTCTTACCCTAACCCTTGAGCAATATTACTTGTTGTGTTACTCCAATAAATTCTAAAAGTATTTACTATACCACTTCATTAGTGCTTGAGTGACCACATTATCACTTGAGTTGTGATATGTTGTTGTATGGTCTCATCTATTTTAAAACCCCATGCACCACTATGAAAACTCAATGCTTGAGGTTTTACTTGTTGCTTGAGCGTCATTTGCTCCAAAGAAGAAATAAATCTTTTGGCATTATCTCACTCATGCTTCAAGTTATTAATTGAGCTATACAATATTACTTGAGTGTCCGTATTGATGCCCACGAGATAGTTAATGGTGTATAGAATGATGACTCGTTACTTGAATGTCGCTTAAGAAGTAGTCCATCATTTGAGCGATGTCAATCCAAAGAATAGAATTTTCTAGAGAATAACTCGTACAATTGTAATTTCATATTGTGTACTCTATGAAACTACTCCAAAATAACACTTAAATCCAATAACATATATATCATCCATATACTCCCAATGAATTACCAATTTTTTTAACAATGATATACATAACTATATAATCCATTTTTATTATAAATGGATACTAACATCATCATATTCTTCACACATCTAAACAATATCTTATTGAATAAACTATAATTCACTTCTCTTGTTTAGTGGTAGCATGTCAACTAGTATAACTTTTCCCCGTACAAAAAAAAATATCAATCACTACATCAATATTATCTCTCTTTAACTAAAACCTGAAATATTATCTCTCTTTAACTAAAACCTGAAGAATAAAGAAATAAGTTTCTTACTAAAAATTGAAACACTTAGATGAATTAATGATATAATCAATTTATCTTGTTACCTTCTCAATAATACTATCTATCAATAACATTATCTAACAATACAACTATCTTTATATTTTAGAGAAAATTTATAATAATTGAAATTTAATAAGATAAAACTTCTAATAATATAAGAACTTTATATATATGGAATTTTTAATTTATCCATTTAAATTCGTCTTTATTAAAACCCGTATCTTCCGTTATTTAGAAGTTATTTTAACTTTCATTTAGTTATATCTCTTTCTCTAATATTATACACTACATTTTTTTATTGATTTTTATTGTTAATTTAATTTGATTTAAAATTTAGTAAAATTTTCCTTATCTTTTTCATGTCTTATATATATTTTCATTTTTATTTTCTTTCAAAATATATTCTTAACTTTAATTTCAAAATTAATGTGATTTAAAAATTAATTTGATTTAAAAATTAATTTGATTTAAAAATTTAGAAAAAAAAAAAACTTCAAATCACTGTCATTTTGTCTTTATTCATGTACTCAACTTTATTACCAACTTATTTGTTTCAAAAGAATTTCTCAGTAACGAAAAATAACCTTGTATCTCAATATAAAATAATAGTATATTTTATTATGTATCATGATAAATATTTATTTTATATAAACAATGTACGTAGTAAATAAACATTTTAAATACATAAAGTATATTATAATATAATCAGAACAACTAAATATTTTTAAATATATACATTATATTTTAGATTTGTGGCAAAAAATTAATATGACGCAAGATTATTTTAATTGCTGATAATTCTTTAAAAATATTAAAATTCAATTTAAAAATAAAGATGAAAAATTGATTGAAAGAAATGAGAGGTTAAAAACATAAAAACGCGCGTGTTAAAAGAAATGGACTACTAAAAATATTTTCGTCGAAAAGTAATTCCTGTAAAAAAAATTTACAAAAAAAAAAAAACAATTAAACCATAAATTATGTTTCTAAAAACATTCATTTATCATGAAAGTTAATTACACAATAAGTTATACACTAAAATGTTTTTTTTCTTATGAAGTCGATATTATATATATATTATTACACATATTGAAATACTAATTTTTTTTTATCTTTGCAATGTTGCTCAAGGGATAGTTATTGGATCATACAATTGAATGAGTTGGTTTTTCAGCCTTGCCCTCTTAAAATCCACCTCTCCAGTCGCCCACCCCACTTCCTAGATTCATAAATAAAAAAAAAAAAAAAAAAAAAAAAAAAAGAAAAAAAGAAGGAGAAGAAGAAAGGAAAATCCTTTTTCTTTAAAGAAAGATATCATTCAGTTAAATGTTGTGCATAGGCTTTTCTAAAGCACACTATGAGTCTAATATCACAAAAATATTCTGTAAAATATTATTGACATCAAATTTAATCTATTTAACATAAACCGTTTAATATGATAACTGAATTGAAGATATTTATTATTCATTAAAAATATTAGAAAACGATTTTATCAGAATTTATAATTAATATTAGTTGATAATAACAGTACGTACCACTTTACAGAACACTCAAGCAAGAAAAAGCATGAAAAACATATACAGCAAACAAGGAAAAAAAACAACCTCAAAAAGTTGAGAGCAACCGAAGAAAATGTATGTAAAAAATGTTTAAAAATATTATTTTATGCATTTTTTTCTATTATTTAATTTGAATAAATTGTAATTTAAAAAAAGTTATTACCACTTATCGGTTATATAATACATTATATAGAAACAGTAATATAAAATACATTTCTAGTCATATCACATCAATAATTATTCCTATCATAGAACGTTATTAAATAAACGTAACATTATAACTAAAAAAGAATTAAACATTTTGAAAATCCGTAAATTATACAAAAAATTAAAACCTATAATTTTTTAAACTGAAGAGATCTGATTAAATCGTAATATTTATAAAAATTAAAAGCATATTTGAGCATTAAAAAAATTGGGAAGAAGTGGGTCTTAAGTTGGGAATGAAAGTTGCCATGGCAGTTCCAACCCATTTCCCCTCTAACAGTATATGCTCTAAAAAATGAATTAAAGTTTGAGAAAACAAGAACAAGAAACTTGGCAAGGTTGGGTTTCTTTAAGAGGGAACACATACATAACCATTAAGATAAGGAACTGAACTCAATTATTTTAATTGGTTAGCTTTGCTTGTGAGGTTGGCTTCGTTTTCTGCAATTCCCATTTCACAAAGCCACGCCCTGCATCACCCCCAAAAAACTAACACAAGCAAAAAAGAAAAGAAAAAGAAAAACCAAAAACTTAAAACAACATATTATTATTAATATCGCTGTAATTATTGTTACAGTTTTCATTTGTCTTGTCCCTTTATTTTTCGATTGGATCTGAGGCTCTTCAGAGTAGCAGAAAGGCACACCAAAGGTGCTTCACTTTCTTGGGAGTGTGGTTTCTCTTTGTTTAGAGCAAACTCACACAAAGCTTGTGGAATCCCCAGCCATGGAAGAAGGTTTCTTGCTATGCAATTTCAGTGCCATTTTTCTGCTTTGATCAGGTCTGCATGTTCTTTTCGGTTATTTATTTATTTCTTTGCTCCACTCATACCCTTTTGCTGCCTTTCTTTATGGGGGTGCTTTTAATCACTGTTCCTGTAGTGTAACAAAAGAAAAAGCTGAAGGTGGCTTCTAATGAATACAAAAACTTTAACTTGGGTGCTGTTACAAGTTAATGCAGTTTTGGAATCAAAAGCAAAGGGGTTGTTGGTTTTGCGAAATCATGGTTTTGGTTTGTGTGGTGCTGATCAGAGAGGAACTGGATTTCTTGGTGATTTTATGAAAGAAATTTTGATATCTGAAAGCCTTTGTGGGTTTCCTTGATGATTTTCTTTTTTTTGGGTTGAAAGACTGAATTTGATTTGATGCTTTGCTTTGGGTTCAGCCCTTTTCTTTCTAATGGATTCTGTTCAGTAGGGTGGTGTTCTAGTATGTGTATCTAAAATACGCCTCTTGCAAAGTTTCTTATCTTTTTCTTTATCTGGTCGTTTGAATTTCACTCTGGATCATTTTAATTTTCTTTCTATTTTCGACCTGCATAATTTTGTTTTGTTATACTTTTAAAGTGAGAAAGTGTTAGAAGAGAATTTTTGTAAGTGGTTGTTTTGTTTCTGTGCCTTTTAAATGAGTAAATCTCAGTTATTCACTGTGTTGAGTTGGATTTTGCAGCTCATCAAGGATTTCTAAATGGGGTCACCTGTTAATGGATTGGATTCTTTATCTGAGGTTCAGAATTCAGTTTCTGTGGTAGATCATGATCCTCCTTCAACATCAGGGATTCCCCGGCCATCTCGGCCACCGATAAGCACATCTAGAAATTATGGTGCTTCATCCAGTCATCATAACTATGACACAAATGGCAAATCTGAGTATGTGAGCCTCAATAAAGCTGTTGAAAGTTGTTTAGGAAAGAATATCACCAAAATGGAAACAAAATTAAGTATCAAGCAACCCTTAGATGCTTCCAAGAATTGTGATTCTAGTGGCGTATTAGAATCTGAGAATTGCAAATTAGGTTCGTCAAAAGGCGTTGTTGATCGAACAAAGAGCAACTGTCAATCAGAGATCACCTTTTGTCCAAGTCCTCAGAGTAGTTTCTATTCAGAAGCCAAGGAAAGTTTTGCCAACACTGGAGTCAGTGAATGTGTTAGTGTTGATAAGTCAGTTGAAAGCGGGGAAGTGACTAATTCCTGTGAATTTAACGAGAGCAGGAAGACCAGCATCTGTAGAGGCAGCACTGGAAGTGATGTTAGTGATGAGAGCAGCACTAGTAGTCTGAGCAGTGCCTTGTATAAGCCCCACAAGGCAAATGATATAAGATGGGAAGCAATTCAGGCCATTCGAGCCCGTGATGGGATGTTGGAAATGAGACATTTCAGGTTGTTGAAGAAATTGGGATGTGGAGACATAGGAAGTGTATATCTAGCTGAACTAAGTGGCACCAGGACTTGCTTTGCAATGAAAGTAATGAACAAAACTGAGTTGGCAAGTCGCAAGAAGCTTGTTAGGTCTCAGACGGAGAGAGAGATACTGCAGTCTCTAGATCATCCATTTCTACCCACATTGTATACGCACTTTGAGACTGAGACATTCTCCTGCTTGGTAATGGAGTTTTGCCCTGGTGGGGACTTGCATGCACTCAGGCAAAGACAACCTGGGAAGTACTTTTCTGAGATTGCTGCCAGGTTAGCCATTTCATTTTTTCTTGCTTGCCCCATCATGCAGAGACATTAGATAATTGTATTTTCCTTCCTTGGAGTCATGGAATCAAGTGTTCTATCTGTTGAACCAGAATGGAAACTGTATCATTTTAGGAAATCTGTCTTTCTCTACAAGAATAAGGGAACCTGACTAAGATTTTTATCATATAAATGAAAAGCTGGACTAACACATAACATCGTAGTTACTATCCATTGGTGCCTCAAGGACCATGAGAAAATTCGGATATTTAGCAAAACATGGCCCAAGAATTCTATGTAGCCAAGATATTCTTTTCCACTCCCTTTATTGTTTTAAAACCTTCCAAGCTTTTTCAACTCTCTTTATGGAGTTCTGCCAAAAATGGTAAAAGTATGCTTACTTGCACACTGGACCTTTTTTTTTTCTGCCTGCATAATTACTTTTAGTTTACAACATCCACCTTTTCCCACAATCATGACATTCTGAGTGAACTGTACAAACTTCGGTAGTTCTAGTGATGTTTCAATCCCTATTTTCTTGGCACTTCTCACTTCAATGGTTGTGACTGTTACGTGACTTGCCTTTCTTTAATGTCTTTTCTAGGTGTTCACTTGACCTTCTATGTTATAGAATGTTAAAATTCTGTTTTTCATTTTTCTTTGTGAATAACCAACAGTTATGTTCTATCATCGACATCAGATGGCAATTCATTTGGTCTCTCTGGCCTATGTAATTGCTTGCTCGGTGTTATTCATTCCTCCATCCTATGTCCTATTCAGATGACATATATTAAGTTGTTTGTATATTAGTTGAGTGAACTGCTTAGGAGACTTGGACTTGAACTTTTCATCTCTGGTTGAATGTTTTCAGAATTGGCAAAGAATTACAATCTACCGTATGTTGTCATTTCATTAATCTGTACCATGCAGGTTTTATGTGGCAGAAGTTCTCCTTGCCTTGGAGTACTTGCACATGCTTGGGGTCATCTACAGAGATCTCAAGCCTGAGAATGTGTTGGTGAGAGAAGATGGACACATAATGCTTTCAGATTTTGATCTCTCTCTAAGGTGTGCTGTCAGTCCAACTCTGGTGAAGTCATCAAACTCTACCTTGGAGACAAAAAGCTCAGGATACTGCATTCAGCCTGCCTGCATTGAGCCAACCTGTGTAATACAGCCAGACTGCATTCAACCATCATGCTTCACACCGCGATTTCTCTCCGGCAAATCCAAGAAAGAAAAAAAGTTGAAGCCAAAGAACGATGTGCAGAACCAGGTGACCCCTCTTCCCGAGCTTATCGCCGAGCCGACGAATGCTCGATCGATGTCTTTCGTGGGGACACACGAGTACCTGGCTCCTGAAATCATCAAAGGTGAAGGGCATGGCAGTGCTGTGGACTGGTGGACATTTGGGATATTCTTGTATGAGCTCTTGTTCGGTAGAACGCCATTCAAAGGTTCAGCAAACCGTGCAACACTATTCAATGTTGTTGGGCAGCCCTTGAAATTTCCAGAATCTCCAACTGTGAGCTTTGCTGCCAGGGACTTGATCAGAGGTTTACTTGTGAAGGAACCTCAGAATCGGCTTGCTTATAGACGTGGAGCAACAGAAATAAAACAACATCCATTTTTTCATAATGTTAACTGGGCACTGATCCGATGTGCAAATCCTCCAGAGGTTCCAAGACAGGCCATGAAAGCACTTGCAGCTGAAAAGGTGCCTGGAGTGAAGCCTTCTGGTAACTATTTAGATATTGATTTCTTTTGATCTTAATGTCTGTTTTCTCATTTGAACTAATTTCCATCTTCTATTTGTGTTGTTTGTCCATGGTTTTTTCCTTTGTATAAAATGATGCTACTCTTTCATCTACATTGATCAATGCTTGTAATTGTCCATGATAAACTGCTCTAAGAACCTCCAAAATGCATGAAATTGAAGAACAAAGTTTCTGGTCAATTATTTACTTCTATTTTCTTTACATTTTTCATCATGCCCTTTTTTTCAAAATGAAGAAGACACAAGAATGAATGATCCCATTTTTCAAAATGAAGACCTAAGTGAACCCTATATTACAAGATTCACTCACTTTCAAAATTTATTACTTTTTTTTATAACATTCAACTTATTGCTATTAAGGGTATGTTATTATTTTCAAATTTGAATACAATATTTAATATTAATTTCATTGTTGTTGTAAAGAATATAAAATGAACTGATTTTAATTTATATTTGTTTAAATGATTGTCTATAAAAAAATATTTCCTCCCTGAAATTGCAAGGATCATAGTGTTAGTATAGCATAAAGAGATGATGGATTAATGGATTTCTAGTAATCAGTGTTGATATGAGATTACAAGAATAGTCGTATTTCTGAACCAACCGGTGGTTTGAGTCAAAGATGAGTGGCTGACAGAGATTAAATGTGCTACGTTTAGAATGTGATGATTCTTTCACGGTAAGTGTGTTTAAGAATGAGAAGGTACGTGTGTTGTATACGGACTACTATTCATGTAAGGATTTTAATGTGAGAAAGCGATAGATAGAAAATAAATAATAATGTCTAAGCTGTTTTACTATTTTTTGTGTACCAAGACAAGGATGATTCTTCTGATTTTGACTTCACGAGGATCTGCCTTGGGGTAGTCATATGGGAAAAAGGAGAATCATTTTGCTTTAAATAGTACAAGGCAATCAAGGAAGTGTTCACTTTTTTCTTATAATAATAAAAAGTAAAAAAATTAATTATTATAATAATTATTAATATATATATATATATATATATATATATATATATATATATATATATATATATATATATATAAAAATATATTTAAATTAAAATAAACACACTAATCTATATATATAATAATTTACACACATATATATATCAAAAAACATCTAATATATAT
>Ga0099824_1007262_pt1 | contig 14786 bp, 9 predicted proteins | sample SiratrowhiteBW_FD_76837 | JGI IMG/M metagenome (GOLD analysis project Ga0099824, IMG submission 76837) | Root nodule microbial communities of legume samples collected from California, USA - Siratro white BW | ecosystem: Host-associated > Plants > Roots > Nodule | place: USA: California...
CGGGCTAGTTATTTCAGCTAGAAAAATGACCCTCGCAGTAACCAAGGTAAGATTCTTAGGCCACGAAATTTGGCAAGGAACAATAACTCCTATTTCTCGAAGTATTGAATTTGCAGAAAAATTACCTGAAGTAATTAAAGATAAAACTCAGTTACAAAGGTTTCTGGGATGTCTAAACTACGTCTCGGATATATATATATATATATATATATATATATATATATATAAGTATAAAAAAGTAAAAGGAAAATAGATATTAAAAATGAAGATTTAATATAAAGTATGATATATTTTGGTTTTTGCCTTTCATTTTTTTTATCTGTATACATTTTAAGCTTTTATTATAGCATGTGATTTATAATTTTATAATTGCCATTGATTTAATACCTTTAGAAGCTTATCACATATTAAATAATTAACACAGTAGATTTTAATAAAGCTTCAAATAATTTTATCTTTAGGTTTAAATTTATTTTTAGAATTTCATCAATATACAATTGTAATCCCTACCTGTAGTTAATAACAAAATTAATCTTTTAATTTTCTAAAACTAAATAATTTTAATCAACATTAATATATCTTTTATTTTATATTTATTTTATCGGCATAATATATATCTTTTAATTGATAACTAATGTTAACATCGAACAGATGCTAAAATTTATCATGATACATTAGTATTGTATAGTTTAATAGATAAGCCTTTTTTTTAGCAGATGCTGAAATTTATTATCATACATGTTGTTATACGTGAGTAATTATTATATAGTAACTAAATTGTATTATTATATATAGTTAATTGATTTATTATTATTTTTAAATTCTTCTTTTAATAGGAAAGAATGAAATTAATTGAGTACTTAAGGAGTATTTCAATCCTATTACAACAAAAGAAAAGAAGGGACATCAAAGTTTCTCACTTCAGTCTCTAAACACTAAGTCTTACACAAAAAAAAAGAGAGCTCACCAGCTTTTATAACATGAAAAACAAAGTAACAAGCCAAACATTCAACTAATAAGGATACTAAGTCAAAACCAAAAAAAAAAAAAGCTAAAAAGAAGTGAAGGACTTCCATTCTATCAATGGAGCAACAATATTTGAGTACTTCTTTTTCATTCCAATCTTTTATCCTCAACGTCTTTAATTTGATCGCCTTCATAGTAAAGACCTGCATCACACAGACAAACAAACCTAGAGTCTCCCTCCTACCTTCCCCCTCCCAACAGAGCACAAATTCTAACACCTTTTGTCTAAATGACCTTTCTTAAGTAATCTACAGGATGTAAACATCATTCCGCAAAGGATTCCCATCGTTTCAATCCATAAAACTGTGCTAGTGTAAAGATCTCTATCTCATCTACCTGACCATCTTCAAAGATAACCTTATTTTTATGGATTCAGATCGTCTTAGTTATTGCCAACCACATCCCTTTCCAAACATAAATAATTTTTCTACTTAGATCACTCATATAAAAGCTGCAGAAATGGTTAGTAATGTCATTAGATCTAATTATTAGATCTAACGGAGGAATACATCCTTTTTAACTATAACTAGTATTTTGAGGAGACATTAGTCCCTTAATAAATGAAATTTTTCTATTTGAATTCTACATCACTTCATTTTCCAAATATAGAGTTACGTACTTATCCTATTCGTTATATCATCACGAATCCGAGTAATACATAACTGTTACTAATTATGTGACATAAGAATGTAAGGAAGGAGAAGAAGACTGATAAAGTCTATTTTGCGGGATATGAAATAGATGGAGAGAGGGAGGAAGAAGGAAATAGAAGAAAAAATAAAAAATCAGAAAAATAATTATTTGATGAAATAGAATTGTACAAAAAGTAAAAACAAAATTAGTGAATATTACTCGAATTAGTTCTTACACAAATAGTAGAATTGTGGAGAAATGACTATGCTTATATACCATCTCATTGATTACGTGTTTTAAACTATCGGTTATTTTCTCCCAACATCTTGTTAATTCATTGGATATATTATTATTCTAAAATAAATGATAATAATATTTTTAAAATTAAGTTATCTCAAAATTTATTTTTATTAAATATTTTCATTTCTCTTCAATAAAAAAGTTAATTTTTTTATTTGTTTTTTTTTCTACTGCATACTTTTTAATATTTTCTTCTTCTATCCAACACATATCATTATGGTATGTATAGAAATGTGTTGGGATTTGGAAATGCAGGTCAATTTCACACATAAAAGAGAAGCTACTATTGACATTTTCTAATGGAGGCAACACAAAACCAAACATCCACTTTAGATGAAATTATACAAAATTCTTTTCATTACGAACACTGGCATTTCAGTATAGACCTGTCTCATGTATTTATTTGTGTCAGGATAACGGAAAATAGTATTGCAATTAATATAACATCCTTTTCCTTTACTAAGAAAAGTCATTTCAGAAACAGGTAGAATACATACAGACTATATACGTACACCAGAGTCATGAACACAACCAGGTAGAATAGTTTGATTATTCCTACATTAAATTAGAAAACTAATGAAGTAACTAACGGTTGTGGTCTTAAATCTTCACCACAGTGACAGGACAGGTGGCATTATTCACCACAAAGTTGCTGACGCTGCCCATTATGACCCTGTAAAAAGAAAATGAAAAAAGAGAATGAAATTCGGATCCTTTATTATATCAGAAACGTAAAAAACCTTAGCATTGGTTGAAATAGTAGGCACCTTTGGAGAGGGCCAAGGCCTCTGTTCCCCAGTGTAAGGGAGTCTAGAGGTACCTGATCAATTGCTTCACATAACCTCTCACGAGCATCTCCCCAATAGATCTTCATTAGCACCGTAATCTGCCACCCCAAAATCTTGGAAGTTACTGTTATGTTATGAATGTTCACAACTATAACAAACATTTATACATTAAAAAACTGTTTTTAAAATTTAAAATACAAAAATATATTTTTTTAATTTAAAAACTAAATGCAGATTCAATCTAAATTATTCAATATTTATAACCATAGGAGAAAATTTTCAAAAAAGTATACATTTTTTTGCCTGGCAGCAGTTTGGACTATATCAATTACTTCGGGTTTGGGTTTGAATTCATATTTCTGCATGATCGCAGGTTCAGAGAACTCAGACAGAGGTATGAGAGCTGCAGTTAGATCAATACACACAGTGAATAAGCCAATTAAAATCTCAAATACCTATATTTTTACGAATTGTACGTAAAATAATTTGTAACAGATCAAATCATTAGAATATGCGAATTAAAGGATTAGGGTTGCTAACGTGAGCCGGTTTTTTCCCAGAGCAGAATCTCGCCATGCTCGTAACTGACAGCGTGGCGAACCACGATAAGAACGAGTTGATCCCCTTCTTTGACCACGTTATCCACCGTCCATTGCAGTGCTTTGATGCTGCACGATGAGAAATCAACGGCCACGCCCAGTCTCCTAGTACCTGCCATTTTTTTTTTCTCTCGCTCTCTTTCTTCCTCTCTACAACAACCTACGATGTGGTCTCTTAGTCTTTTTGTTTTTTACTGGTGTTTGTGTCGATGGGAATTGGGATTCTATTTTGGTTTGTTGTTTTGGTCTGTGAAGGTTTGACACTGAAAAAGCGCAAATTGTGAGGCTGATACTGAAAGAGCGGCAATTGAGTTCTGCGTTAGTGGCTCACACTGTTCCACATATTTGCTGCCTTTGAATTTGAGTTCGATAATTGTCATCCACCGTAGGATCAGATCCAAACAGAGAAACCAATAATTTGTTTTTGGATTGTATTCTACTAACCAGTGACTATGGCAAAAGGAAAACTCATCCACGGAGCCCTATCAATGTTAAAATGGGTTGGGTTTGAACGAACCTTGTTTTTAACTTTAAGAAAATTATACAACTGGTTAGATGATTTAAAATGTGTTAGTTCTTTAATTTCTCAACATTAAAACATGTAAATGGATCATCAACTGGTTACGACGAATTCGTTTATCATTTTTTTCATATTTTGTTTAAAACATGTAAATATTATGTACAACTTTAGAATTTTCATTAATTAAAGTTGAGTGTTTCTAAAAAATCCAAATATATATTTATTAAAACGTTTTGTCAGAGATCATAACAAAGGACATCATACGTTGGATTTAAAAACCTTATACGACAATACAATAAGAGATTTTTTAATAAGGAATACTCCAAACCTAAATTTTCCACTCTTCATTTCTAGAAATTATATGATTCCTGTTTTTTTACAGCCCTCCGAGGCAGGTCCAAGGCTCAAGAATAGTATTTGTAAGATATCAACGGCTTCTTCTTTCTAGAACAAAAAAAAAAAAAAAATACCTGTACAAGATATTCTAATGATTAAATCAATACTCAGTTATCAGATATTTAGATTTAATATTATTTTGATTAGATAAAATTTATATTTTTCTTGTATTACTATTTACTATTTATATATTTTCTTATTTTAGGTCAGAAGAAAAATGTAAAATTTTTCTATGGGAGATATAATTATTGTTCTTTATTCCCTGTCTCAGAAGATGTAAGATTTACTGAAGGAGAGATATAACTTTTATTGAGAGTTGTTACTTTTTCATAAATTAAACGTTTGTCCCCAATATAAATTAGGTGAAGAGACTAATACGGAGAAGTAACCCATATAGCCAGTATTCTTAATTGGGCGTATAGTAGAATTCCAAATACATATATTTATTGCATATATTTCATACCTCTTGTAATCTTACAAGTAAAAAATAAATTATTAACACTTTGTGAACTAGCTTGCATACAGGGCATAACTTACTTTCTACCAAAATCCCTCTTCTTATTAACTTACCTTTTATGATACTCTATCTATCATGATGAACCCATTTACTAAATATCAACTCCGATTCATTCTTTCATCAACATTTTCTAATCGAAACAAAACCTATTTTTGCTTACACCTGTCCTTCCAACCCTACCTGGTAGGAGCCACGTGGTTAGGTTTCCCTTTATCTGTTATTTTTTTCTGATTATCACTTTTTCTAATTGTTTTTATTTCGAAAAAAATGAATAGATTTTCAACATGGTGGTTCTGGAAGGCATAATTTTGAATACAGTTCGTATCAGTTGGCAACATGCAGGATGAGGTTTATTGGAACAACAGCAGCCAAGGGGCCAAAGACTACTTATTGCATTGCTGAAACATGACGCATTATAAAGCAAGGTGGCGCAGAACACTGAAATTTCCACAAGATCTTCACTGCTGGAACTATTAATAATTAAACTCCTTGTCAGAAATGATAAGTTCTTTTTCCTACCATAACAGAAAATTGAGAGATACATTGGTTGCTTACAAAACAAATAGGAATCTGACAAATAACATTGCCATAACTCCATGTTTTACGGTATTTTCTGTCATTTACGAAGTTGCTTTCGATGACAATCTCTGTAGCAGGTGCTGCAGGACACAGCAATTATTAGTTTAGTGACTAAGCTAAAAGAAGAGCCAAGAAAAGAGCGAATATTCAGAGTTATTGAACTGTATCCCATTCTTCCTCCTCCAGCAGTACCCTCATCTAATCACGTGCTCTTCTCTTTCTTATTTCAGTATTTGCCGCCTCTATAATGTAATGTAAGTTTAAAATATGCATTTCATCATTTCTCTGCATGCCCTCATTTTATGGTGTCATTTATATGCAAAAAACTTTCAATTCTAATTTTTATACATGTTTTTTTTAACAGCCTAATTTTTATACATGTATGTATCTATGTACAAGTTAGATTTAGTTTATCAGTGAACTCGTAAACTAATCGTTATAGAGTTGTTTAAGTATGATTATAAAATTCTTGACTCGAAGTTGTAAGTATATGTAACTGTATTAAATATTTAAAAAGAGAATCTCATAGGATTAAGACTACTGATAATAGAACAACAATATATGAATAGTTTAACCTAATAATGTAAATAACAGAGCAGCAGCTAAAAATAATTTAAGCGCTAGAATGAATTGAATTTCACGACATCCCTCTGTGAATCCCTTTTCCAAGCATTTCTACATATATGCTCCTCTTTCTAAAATCAAGAAAAGAAACTCTTCAAGATGAAACTGTCAGAGTTGTTCTTATTATATGCGCCATATGAGATATAAAATTAATGTAAAAACTACAAATTCTAAATCAGATGATAGAAGTAACAATGTGACTATAATTACAGTATCTATCTATCAAATCATTATCTATCTAATCATTGTGATATTTTTATATGTAGGGACCTTTAAAATGATAAAAGAATTTGTGAAATTGAAAAAATATAGTTAGTCTGTGCCAACAAGTGTTTGGTATGTATGTGTGTATATATATATATTGTAAATGCACACGAAACAATTAATATTTGTAAAAGTCTGTACTTTCACGTTGAATACTAGTCTTCTTTTGTTATTGAATGAAGAAATATGGACAAAACTGTCCATAACATGAAACCAAGGAGTCGGGATTTGCCTGAGTTGGGGGAGGAAGACTATAGCTTTGTGCTCCTGTTGCAGTTTCTTTGTTCAACAATCCAAAATCTACTTATTAAGAATAAAAAGTCTTGTCGGCAAGTAACTTCAAAATCCATGTATATGTGCGCTAATTTTGCATGATTTTATCTACAAACAGATGAGCACCATCATTTTCTTTCTCAATAATACTACTGGTTTCAAAAGAAATAAAGTACAACTATGCTTTTGGTTTTTGAGCACATGAAAATAAAATTTTAAATTTTAAAAATGTTGAATATGTGGTGATTCCTATCAGACAATCTCACATGTAATCTCTACTCTGATCATTATATATGACAAAAGACATGCACCTGTTCATGTAGGTATATTTGGGATACATTATATGTGCACCACAAGCATTTTTCTCAATGACCGATCAACATATCCAATATAACTAGTGAGAAATAGCTTCAGTATTTATATTATCACAAATTCTGGCTTTGACTTCAGGTGACAACCCAGTGGAGTTTTTTTTTTTTTTATCAAGAAAATAAATATGTATTAATATAACTGTATACACAAAAACCATAGTTAAATGTTTAGGTCTGGACGAGAACCATGTACCCAAAATCCTTATTCATATACTTAGTGCCTTTGCCCCTCTATTTCCATAAGGTCTTTAACCGTATATATAACCATGTTTGATATAGTATAGGATATGCAACTTTGAAAATTATATACCAAAACTTGTGCTGAAAGCATTGTAGCACGCTCCATAAAGATAACTTTTTTCACTGAGATTAGAAGGTATGCAGAATAATACTCATATTGGTACGCCTAGTAGCACTTCTATCATATTACGCTATTGCAGACTAAGTTTCCCTGAAAGAAGTTGTCTATGTGTGTCAAAATTTCTTGCTGTGATCCTTGAATTTGGTACACGCAATCCACACAATAGTTATATAGAATCTTTCGCACAGATAAGGGAAGAGATCATGACCACCAGCATAAATGAAGGAATTAGCCACCATGACAACAATGCACATGATCATGATAAATGCATATTATGATGAAATCAAGACAAATACCGCTCTAAAGATCATGTTGTAATTTGGGAGCATGGCTTGTACCAGGATATGGGTTGTTTTTGAGAATAATAGAAATAATAGAATTGACCTATCTATCGGTGATTTATGGGAAGGATGCAAGAGTAAGACAAAGGGAGACTCAATTAGCTTGAGTTAATCCTCCTTTAAATGTGTATTTTTTGTATAATTCTTTTTATTTGTAAACGGATTAAAACTTCCATGTACTTCTTATATATATATATATAATTCTTTTTTCTTGATAGAAAAAACAACGAAAACATTCATGAAAAATGAATTTAGGCTATTTGTGAACTGGCAGTTTTCGCATATTAAAACAATAATGGACCTTCCTTTAAAATTAATCAGACACCAAATGGGAATGTAAACAATAACTTTTTATTAATGTAATTAATTCCCAAATATAATAGATTACTTCTATCATAAAACAAATTACTACCTCGATGCGAACCATTGACTGCAGTTTACAATTATTTATATTTAGAATAATAATAAATATACTAATTTATAAAACCATTCTATTGAAATAACTTCACTCTTTTACAAATAAATGATTTTGAATAAGAAATATAAAGTAATATATTTCATTAGAAAAATGAAAATAACAATTATTTTGAAACTTCTTTATATAACTATTTTCAAAGTCAATTTGACTCTTTCAATGAAAAGAGATGCACTTATAGAATTGTTAGTGTTAGAAATCAATTAATGAAAGTTAAAAATATGTATATAACTAAAATGTGAGCTTGGTTATATTGTAAATTTAATAAGGTAATATTCTCCTTTTTCTTATTAGTGTGTGAATTATTTATATTAGTAAGATCATCAAGAAATATAAAAAAAACTAAAATGTAAGAAATATTACGAGTATCCATATTGTTTAGGATTGACCTTTTAGGTTATAACGTGAGAACTTTAACATTAATACATCAGATGAGTAGTAATAGAAATATACACGTAGATAAGGTAATTTATGTTATCTGCTGTGAGTAATATTCTCAAACTTCATAGTATAAACGCAACATGTTTTGTAGGTGGGCATCTAATAGGATTTGGGGAGGAAAGTCAATATAAAAGACTATAATAGACTCTAGGTCTAAAACACAATGCAATAATTTTTTGAATATCATTATTTGAGTAATTCAAAAACAATTTTGATATCTAGACATGTTGAATAGTATAACTAGGTTATAAAGTAGAGCAAGTGAGATATATTCAGAGTAAACATTGATTTTATTTGTTTGTGTTTCTTCTTATAAAAGTATTAAAACACTCCAACTTCCTTTTATTAATTTATTCTTTTTTCTGTTAAAAAAACTAAAAAATATTATAAACTCTATAAATTTTTAATTAATGATGAAGTTTATATATATATATATATATATATATATATTGTTTATCATATTTCACTTTTTATTTTTTTTCCTTGTAAAATTATGTTGATCTTTATTATTTTGTTTTAGTTCTTTGTAATGTATCTATTTTTTTCATTTTTATAATGAATTGATAATTTAGTTAGTCTTATTGAAATAAAATGGCAGTGACAAAAAATTATTAAAACATCACCGAAAAAAAAAAAGGTATTTTACAAGAATTCAAACAAAATAATCAAGACCAAAATAAACAATAGAAATTGCAGAAGAACTGTTTTAAAAAAGTTTATAAAGACTAAAACTAGGAAAACAGAATAATATAAGGGAAAACATATGCAAAATTTACTATTATTATTATTAGATTTTTTTTCCCTGGTATATATTTCTTCGTGAAATTCTTTGGAGTGTATGCTCGTTTAGCAGGACCATTTACCAAGAATTTCGATTTATTAGGACCGGATCGTTGCATTTAACTTCACAAGGCATCACTCATCTCATATGTAAGGGTTTAATCAATTGACTTTCCACTTTAATCACGTGTGCCAGCATCAAATCAATTTTGAATAAAAAAAATCGAACAGGACAATGCTAATTTCAACGGATGCATCAATTCATGTGTTGGAAAATATAGTATATTATTGTGTTCAAGTCACGACAACAGAACAAAATGAGCAAGGAAAAAGAAAACAATTCTTCGCAATATATAAGGGTTCAATATGAATGTTGGTCTGCATAGATCCAAATCAAGAAAGATCGCATAATGATTTCCATTCCCACTTCCTCACTTGCTCCATTTAGCCAAAGAGAAGAAATGGTTGACCGTACAAGGAGCAAGATTCTTATAAGAGAATATAATGAAGATAAAGATGTTAAAATGGTGAGAAAACTAGAGAGGAACTCTGAGATTGGGACTAAAAAGGTGGTCTCCATTTTTACCAACATGATGGGTGATCCTTTATCTAGGATTAGGTTTTTCCCCCTTCATGTAATGCTGGTGGGTGATTATCCCTATCTTCCCCCTTACCTTGTTGCTTTTCAAATGCTCCACATTAATTAGAACTTGTTTTCTTCAGATTTCATAAACTCTTTGTTCTACTCTTTTCTAGCATGAAACAAATATTTCCAAAACATAAACTGATGCATATTACATGATTAAATACATACCTGACTACTGATCATATATATATATATGGTTTATATAATGACTTTCAGGTGGCTGAGCTTCTCGAGAGCAGGGAACCTGTTGGAGTTGTTAGGGGAGTCATTAAGAACGTTGGTACTCTTTCTGGATCACTCTTGAAGATGGGTTACATCCTTGGCCTCAGAGTCTCTCCTACTTACAGGTAGTACTCACTTTCATTGATTGGACTAAGAAACTCTATTTTTTATGTGTGTGTGTGTGTGTAATATTTACAAGATTACAAAATTTGGTCTTAATATTGCTTGTTTTGAGCCAAGATGTTATGATAACATCATGCCTACCTAAAACATATTACATTACATTCTTCCCATTTCAACCGTTTGCTTGTTCATCGGTGCATTAATACACTTTGACAGAAGGCTGTACATATAGAAACATCCTGCTAGAAATCCGAACCACTGTGTTACTATGCTGTTTCCATATTTAAACCATATATTGTTGAGGCTTTGCATTGCCCATCCTTAATAATTTCCTTCACTTGATAGAGATTTCACTTTTTTCCTTTATTGCAGTGTTCCTATCTGTCAATTTGTTATCTTTCTATTGAGACTAGCCCCGGTTGGCTGTCATTTGCATTTTCATATTGCACCTTCGAATAACCCATTCCTAACCCATGTATGCTGTTATTTTGCCCAGGATTAGAATAACTTTTCTACTTTACTCTTTGATAAAAAATTTTGCTTATAAATGGACCTGAATTTTGAACTTGACTTTAAAGCAAGGATTGTAGACATTAATTTAAACTTCGGTACGTAACTGTAGGTGAACTTTCTTTACAGTTTTGCTAATTGTAATACAATATGCATTTTTTTAAACAATTTTTCTAATTGTAATAAAACCGCAGTTGTTATTTAAAACCCTAATTTCGTGTGAATGCCAATGTGAAAACATTTTGGTATATGTAGGAGAAAGGGAGTTGCACTTAGACTTATAGCTGCAGTTGAAGAATGGATGGTGAGAAATGGAGTTGAGTATGCATTCCTTGCCACTGAAAAGGATAATGATGCTTCTAAAAATCTATTCACAATGAAATGCAATTATGTGGACCTTAGCTCACTAGTCATATTTGTCCAACCAATTAGTTCCCTCACAAAGCATATTTCCAGGGATATAAAAATAGAGAAAGTGGACATAGATCTAGCAATTTCGTTATACAGAAGAACCTTGAGAACCAAAGATTTGTATCCACTAGATATGGACGTTATTCTGAAGGAGAAACTCAGTGTAGGCACTTGGGTAAGTTATTATAAAAGGGAGGGCTGGCTCAATTTGCGAAGCAAGGTAAATAATGAAGAAGATCTCATTAGCAATGAAACTTCAAACTCATGGCTCATTTTTAGCATATGGAACACTTGTGAAGCTTACAAGCTTCAAGTTAGAAGGTCTCAACTAGTAAGGTTTCTTCATACAACCTTGAATCATGCAAGAGAGAGAGTTTTCCCTTGTCTCAAAATGTCGATGAGTAACTCACATTGTAGATCCTTTGGGTTTCTCTTTCTTTATGGAATCTATGGACAGGGAGAGAACCTTGGAGAGCTCATGGAATCCATGTGGAGATTCACATCAAGAGTGGGAGAAGGAATGAGGAACTGTAAGGTGTTTATAACTGAGTTAGGGATTGGTGATCCACTTGCCAACCATGTTCCTCAAACAGATTCCATCTCGTGTATCGATGATCTATGGTACACAAAGAGACTTTCAAGCCACGTTGATGAAAACACTGATGAAATATTGATGAGACAAGTGGGAAATGTGTTTGTTGACCCTAGAGATTTTTAGGTATATAATCTTCAAGGGTTCCATGTTGACCTAAATTGGCTTCTACATGATCTCTTTCTGACGAAAAATCTGTTGATTTTAATCAAGAAACAAATTAGTTATATTGAATTATGCTAACGATGTTAATATTAGTTTTTTCTGTTATATCGGTTTTTTCTCCTTTTTCTGCACATTGAATTGAAACAACCCCAATAAAAATAGAGGGATTGTTGAAAGAAAACACTAATCTTGTAAAAAGAACGATAAATCAGAAAACGAACTGATATTAACATCTTGCAGAACTATGAAGTACTTGATAAAAATGAACAGATACCCTTTTCTGGATTTAAATTTGATAATATCAACATAATTAATGCTTATGTTATATATGCTTCATACGCAGCTATCTATTTACCTAGCTCAAGACAATTTCATTCATGGTTAGCACTGTTCATTGTCCTTTTATATTTGTTTTATCACCCTCGAGGGGCTAATTTAAAAATTAAAAGAAAAAAGTTTTCAATTTTCCTATTTTTTTTAAATACACAACCTGAATAAGTTTATTCCATTTGATTCTTAAATTCTACTCCGTTTATAAATAATGATGATCATGATTTAATTTCTTTTCATTTAATATTTAAGCTCTATTTTTTAAAAAAATTGACACTTTGAATTTCATTTCATTTCATAATAAAAAATTATTTTAAATATCAATCATTCATTATTTTTTAATATTTTTTGTTACAATTAATTTTTTATATATTAAAATATAATAAAGATATGAATTTAGAATAACTGAATTAGGGTAAACTTTGTGGAGGGTTATGCTTGTGTTTGAACAGAATTTTGGAAATTACAAGAAGAAGAGAGATAAGGGATTTATATTCTCTCCTTATTACTAATAATAAATATCATGTTTCATAAATCTTCATTATTTATATATTTTTGTTATTTAAGTTAGTGTTGAAATAAAATTAATAGATTAAAATTATAAAGATGAAAGGAAAAGACGAAGATCTATTGTAGTGGTAGTTAATTTTATTTCAGCTATATATATTAAATAATAATTTTAATAAATGATTAGTATTATTGATAATTTAATTAAAAATTATTGAAAATTAAATTTATAATTAAAAATAACAATAGTAAAGAAAAATTATAATATAAAAGATTAAGTTAGTAAACAAGAAAACAAAAAATTTAGAGACCAATATAAATACTAAATTTTGATTATTAAATCATCTTTTAATTAATATTGGTCACCGAATTGATTTTTATATAACATGATTACTAAGATAATTATTCAATTTATTTTTATATAATGATAATTAAATTACTTTTTAATCAGAATAGATATTTAATATTAACTATAAGATTTTAGTTATTTATTTATATTAGATTGTAAATTAGTCTTTAAATTTTTATTTTTTAACTCTTGCAGTGTAAATTGTTCTTCAAATTCGATCTAATAAATTTTATCATCTTGAATTGACCCTTCATAGGAATAATTTGAAAGATTTAGAAAAATCCATAATAATATGAAAATGTGGACCTCAGTCCCAACATTAAGAAATATTACATTATCATCCATAAATTTCAAACAAACTATCAAACTCTAAATGATTATGTAAGAAAAAATGCGGTTGTATACTATTAAGAGAATGTGAATAGGTACATTGAAAAAAAAAATAACCTTTTAAATTTGAAATTTTCTTTAATCACTCAAACATTAGTTAAAAAAAATATCATATAAAAGACTTGAAAAGATATCACTGTTTCTGATTGGATTCCAAAAATTTATGAAATCAAGAAAATGATCATATAAAAAAATTATATATATATATATATATATATATATATATATATATAACAAATTATAAGTTCTAAATAAAATATAATTATTTAAAGAAAATATATTAAAAGTTTTTAATCAAATGTAAAAGTAACATTTATAATTATGTTATTTACATTAAATAATAAATATATGAATGTTAAAATAATTTAACTAAATTTCTTTGAAAGGTTATTTATCATACTAATTAATATTTTTAATTATTAGCATTAAACTAACTATAATTAATAATAACAATAATAATAATTAAAAAATTCAAGAATTTAAAATAAACAAATAATTTACAAGGATTAAAATATAAAAAAAAAAACATATTTGTAGGATTAAAAATGTATTTAAAGCAAATATATAATAAAAATCATGTGTAGCTTTTTTATAATTTATATTGTATTTTTCTTAGGAAAATAACTACAATCCTGAAGAGTGTGAGTATTTTTGTTTGGAGTATTTATATTAGTTTGCTTCAAATTTTGAACTATAAGAAATAATTTTCCTTGAATGAAATGTACTACTGTATATAAAGAAAATGGGTATAAATGGTGTAATCGTTTCCGTCCAAATATTCAGTAAGTAAATTGTTTTTATAAAAAAATAAAAATTACAAAAAATGATTATAATATTATTAACAATATAATATTAAAATAACATATTTTTTAATATTAAACAAAATACATTATAATTACATAAATTTTAAAATAAAATATTAAATAAATTAATAATTTTATTAACGTGAATCAGGAAGAATATGTTCTTTATCTCCATATCTGATGTAAAAAAACAAATATTATTTATACATATTTCTCATTATGAGTATTCACCATTAGCCTTAATATAAGTTCAGGAGATATCTAAAAATATAAATTTATTTATTATTATGTACAACAACCAGCTCAATCTCGATAAATAAATAAATAAATAAATAAATAAATATATATATATATATATATATATATATATATATATATATATATATATATATATATTAAAATATTTTTTTTTTTTTTTAAAAAAAAAAATATTATATAAAAAAATAAACA
>Ga0099824_1007263_pt1 | contig 14784 bp, 10 predicted proteins | sample SiratrowhiteBW_FD_76837 | JGI IMG/M metagenome (GOLD analysis project Ga0099824, IMG submission 76837) | Root nodule microbial communities of legume samples collected from California, USA - Siratro white BW | ecosystem: Host-associated > Plants > Roots > Nodule | place: USA: California...
CATATTACATTTATATATATATATATATATATATATATATATATATATATATATATATATATATATATATATATATTATATTGATATTTACATGTTAAATCATAATAACAATTACACATTGTATTAGTAAACGATGGTAAATAATAAATTAAAGTTAGATGGAACAGTATTATCTTCGTTATGGAATGAAAAAGAACATTGATATGTTTAATAGTATTAAGAAATAAGAATAACCACAATGAATAAATGAAATTTAAAATAAAAACAATTGAAGTTAAATAAGAGGTGAAGAAAAAAAAAAGAGAGAAACAACAATAATAATAATAAAAAGAAAGGATGAAATGTGTGTGGCAATATACTCGTTTATCTTTGATGAAAATGATAAAGGAAAAACATTAACCAATCATAAATTCGATGGACAAATATATGCAAAGATATATATTTTGAAGTGGTAAGACACTCTCATTTATCTTTGATGGGAAGAGAAAAGGAAAAACATGAACCAATCATAAACATGTAACTCTATGGATAAGTTTATGCAAAGATATATATTTGAAGTTTTATTACACAATAAATATCATGATTCAAGTCATTTAAGAATATTGACAATGTAAACTTCATGTCTTCTTTTATCTCACATTTAATGAGGAATAACTAAGTATTTTCATAATATTTTTTCATATTCTTACTATCTTGTCATAGCATTTGAAATTGAAAGACCGCTCCTTCTTTTTACACACATTTATCTCAAAAAATCTTTAAAGTAAAATAAGTAAATATTTCTAATATCTTATTTCTAACTACATCATCAAATACCATTTAAAGAGTATAATTCAATGTGACAATCTTAACCATAAAATGTCTACTAAATTCATATGCAATTTTCCTTTGCAAATGCATATATAATCTAAGATTTAAATCCATTAAACTTTGGAATTTTTACATTAAAAAGTTTGTCTTCTCCTAAACTTTCATTTTTTCTCTATTCCTCATATTTTCTTCCACTTTCACATAAACGATAAAATTATTAAAGATCTATTCTCTTTATTTTTTTTTTCTCCTTTCTCTTAATATAGTATATATCTTTGTCTTCTCTTTTTTTATATGTTAATATTATTCTTTTTTCTTATTTTCTTTTAATTTAGTAGAGTTTAAGATTTAAGATTTAATTACCCTTCTCTCTTTCCTATCTTGACGTAATATTTATATTTTTTATAACTTACAAATTTAATTTACATATTAGTTATTTTAATATACATTTCCATCATCTTAATGCACAAAAATGAAGAATCTTTTCAAAAATATATTTACAAAAACAAAGACACACAAACTATATTTTAAATTTAATTAATTAAATAAATTAGTGCCTACTGAAAAAAATTGTAAAAAGTTCTTTTTACCACGTAATTCAATTAACAGTATCTTCCAACAATAACACATTCTATATTTATAATATGGATAAGTTCTAAAACTGATAATACAATATCAGTTGTAACAAATATGCATAAAACAGTAAACATAAATAAAAATCATTCAAAATTCATATATATATATATATATATATATATATTTATTAAAATGAACCACATTCAATTCATTAAATTGCTAATAAACCTAATTACAAGTGTCTATGAACTAATAAAATGAAATACGGGGTGTGGTCTTTCCTAATTTTGGTTTAACAAGTTCCATGAAACCAAGGATGATAATAATAATGCTTAAAAAGCACTAACCATAAAATTAGGAGGTAGTTATAAGTGTTTAGATAACTTAGGAATTTACCTACTAAGGAATAATTCATATGATTTCGGTGATTTGGTGTAAAAAACAAATAATTTGCTAAATAAATATATATTTGAGAGATGAAACTTAGCCAGAAACAAACCAGAGTTAAAATAGTCATCATATATTGGGTTGAAATAATTGTTAACAAAGATTATCAATGAGTATATTACTTTCATAGATTTAGACACTCAAAATTACTTTTCTTTCACTCAAATTAGTTGTAATCATTACTTTTAATTCATGACATATAGTTAAAATTACTTTTGTTCTAATTAAGAAATTAAAGGGATATTTTTCTCTTAATTATATAGAACTTAATCCAAATCAGTTGAAATTTAAAATAAATTCTAATATATCAAGATTTAAGGTGGACAATTATTTTATTTACATGTCAGATTAAAAAAGCTCAAATACACCATGAGACTAAAATTTGAAGAGATAAACATATAAACTAGCAACTGATTAAATAATTTTAAAACAAGATTTGCACAAATAATCATGATTTGCTATTATTACAACCATAATATCCAAAACAAAAAAAGGATAGAAAAAACACAAAACCTATCTGTAATTTCCCCATCTGCAACAAAACATGTCAAGTCCCTAGTTTTACAGGCTTTTTGCCTTTTCCTTACATAGTCCTTACATAGACACAGTTACACGTGTTGGTGTCCAAATTCTACCCATGCTTATGATTTTTTCCCCTCCTTCAATTATTATCAATATATCTGACAAAATAACCAAAATTTTTAATTAAATTAAATACACACAAGAAAATGCAATGTGATAGAAATCAAAGAATATTAGAAGAAGTGGCACTAATGTTTGGTGATTTGATTAAAGGCCCCTAGACAAGAGAAAAGAAGTTAAAACCAACCAGTGCTTCATTGTACTTTTTATTTTGTTTATTTCTAAGCTCCATGGCGGTGGATCACATTATTCATCAACAACAGAAGAAGAAGAAACAGCTAAGAGGGTTTCATTGCCCGAAAAATTCACAGCACAATCTTCTTCACATTCCCTCTTAGGATTTGTGACCTGAAGAGAAATTAGAAACACCCTCTTTTCTACTTTCAACATCAGAAATTTTCTTTCTCTTTTTTCTCACTTTCCTGAGAAAAAAAAAAAAAAAAATCTGAAACGCTCGAGTTTATAATAATGTTAAATTGTTAATTATTCCTCACCCCTTCTTGTGAGAAATATTTCATTTCCATTTCTTAACCTACCTCTATCTCTCTCTCTCACAATCTTCAAGATTTGATTTTTCACCCATGCATGCTGCTAAATGGCAATTTTTTGTCCACCCTTTTGAATGTTCTGTCCCAATTTCATGCACCCCCTCTCACATTGCTTGTAATTTCCCCCACTTCCCATGACCGAGATCTAGGGTTTCACCCTGTGTTCCTCCCTCATTTTTTCCCTTCAAGAAGAACCCATTGATTTTCGTGCCACATTGATTTGCCTTTCTTAATGGGTTTGGTCTAAAGCTTCGAAATTTACCGTTTTCACCTTTCGGGTCGCCATGCTGAAGCAATTCCTCAGCAGACTCCCTCGCAAGACACCGAAACCCGACTCGGACGAGTCATGCCGAGCCAACTCGTCGCGCTCGGACGATTCCCCACGCGCTGCCGGCAGACAAAGTCGCACGCAAGGCGTCGCCGCCGCTTCGAACGCTGCGAAACGGACATCCTCGTCCGCGGTTTTTCCGGCGAGCACGGTGTCGGTGATAGAACCTCTGGTGCCGTTCAAGGATGTTCCGAGTTCGGAAAAGATGAACCTTTTCGTGAGCAAGCTGAGCCTGTGCTGCGTGTCGTTCGATTTCACGGACCCTGGTAAGAACACCTCGGAGAAAGAGGTGAAGAGAAAAATCCTTGTTGAACTCGTTGATTTTGTTTCCTCTTGTGGGTCCTCGAGGTTTGGTGAACCTGCTATTCTCGCTGTGTGTAGAATGTGTGCTCTTAATCTCTTCCGCGTTTTCCCGCCAAATTATAGGTCCAATCGTGGTGGTGAGAACGATGATGATGAGCCAGCTTTTGATCCCGCTTGGCCTCATTTGCAGCTCGTGTATGAGTTGCTGCTCAAGTTTATAACCTCAAGCTGTCTTGATGCTAAGGTGGCCAAGAAGTACATTGACCATTCTTTTATTTTAAGGTTGTTGGAGTTGTTTGATTCGGAGGATCCTAGGGAGAGGGACTGCTTGAAGACCATTATGCATAGGGTTTATGGCAAGTTCATGGTTCATAGGCCCTACATAAGGAAATCCATTAACAACTTGTTTTTTAAGTTTGTGTTTGAGACTGAGAGGCACAATGGGATCGCTGAGTTGTTGGAGATTTTTGGGAGCATAATTAGTGGGTTTGCGTTGCCTTTGAAGGAGGAGCACAAGATCTTCTTGTGGAGGGTTTTGATCCCCTTGCACAAGCCCAAATCTATGGGGGTGTACTTCCAGCAGTTGTCTTACTGCGTTACACAGTTCGTGGAGAAAGAGCCTAAGTTGGCGAGCATTGTCATCAGGGGGTTGTTGAAGTATTGGCCCATAACGAATAGTCAGAAAGAGGTGATGTTCCTGGGTGAACTTGAAGAAATTTTGGAAACAATTAACATGGTAGAGTTCCAGAGGGTCATGGTACCATTGTTTTGGCGGATTGGATGCTGTGTTAACAGTATGCACTTTCAGGTACACTTCTTATTCACTTTATAGCCAATCCTTGTTATTTTCATGCTTTTGTATAGTAATGAAATCTATGCCTTTCAACTGTTGTTTGTGTGGTGCTATCTATTCTGGCTAAGCACATTAGCAAATACTTCTTTATAGTCTCTCTAAGATGTGGAGTAGGTTGTGTTTCACTCCCATCTAATACGAGACTCACGCATCAGTGTCATTTTTGCTGTGTTGGAAAGAACAATCCATAAACACCAGGGGATTGGAATGTGTACCCCCCACTTGCTTTGTGAAGACACATAAATCCTGTTTGAATTGAAGAATGTCACAGCCTGGCTTTTAGTATCCATCCTTATGGAATTGATTCAGGAGTACGTACATCATAGGGTAGGGTAGAGACTTAGCTTCTGGTTCAAATTCAAAAACGTACTGCAATCTTTGTTGTGAGATTTTTGTGCCAAGTTTATTATTTAGTTGAATACATTGATTTTGTGTTAGAGGTCACTTTATAGGATGTGAAACTGAAAGTAGTTTCTATTCCTTCATGTTTCATTAGAGCTCTCTCCATGTTTTCTTTAAGTATGCTTCCAAGTTTCCCTTGGGAATGGCTGGTAACTTTCTTGCCTTTTCAATTTTGGGACTGGCAACCGATTTAATTGCTGCAATTCATCTCCATCTTCATTTGCTTTTGTATCTTCTGAGAATCATTTGTTTCCTTTGACGTTTTTGTTGATTGCTCAAACATAACCCTTTTCTTGTTCAACATGGATTGTTTCAGGTAGCTGAAAGAGCCCTTTTCTTGTGGAACAACGATCATATTGTCAACTTGATTGCTCACAACCGACAAGTGATCCTGCCAATCATGTTTCCAGCCTTAGAGAAGAATTCTCAAGGCCACTGGAGCCAAGCAGTGCTGAACCTGAGTCATAATGTTAGAAAAATGTTTGCAGAGATGGATGAGAAGCTATTCCTGACTTGCCATGCTCAGTTTAAGGAAGAAGAAGCAATGCTAAACGCTGCAGCAGAGAAGCGGAAGGAAGCGTGGAAACAACTAGAGCATGCAGCCAGTCTCCAGCCTGTGATGGGAAATACCGCAGTTTTAGTGTCTCCAATTTGATAACCTGTAATTTATGTATGCATGTATGTATGTCAGAACCTCAATCCCTACCCCTTTCACCCTGATATGGTTTAAAACCGCTAGAAAAGTGGTAAATGGCTGTTATGTTTTAGGTCCTACATGCATTTGATGCTTCTGGCAGCCAGATGTTGTACCTTGTAACATGCTCTTGATTGCCACTGTATGGTAGTAACTTAATTGCCTCCTTCTTTTCTCATAAGTGATGAGAAGGACTATGCAGTGGATCAACCCATTTTCTGTATGAGCCTATTTACAAAATCTGCTGTGCTTCTTACCCTTTCTCCTTAATCACCAGTAATTTCCATATAGCCATTGCGTATTACGATACTGTTAGTAAACTAAACTAATGAATTATATACATTTGATTAAGGTTCTACTTCATTAGTTTTTCGGACTTGTGTTCCTATGTCATGGTCATCTAACAATTTTTTGTGCATTGGGAAGAAGATATTAAAATGGAGATGGAATCTACACGTGGGAATGATTTATATTAAAAGATGTTAGTTTTTCTAATGTTCTTGCGGCAAATTGAAAAGTGATAAAAAAAAAAGGTTCCTTCATAAAGTGCGCGTCTCAAACATTCACGAGTCTTATCTGATTCTTCTAATGAGAACTTTTATAAAACTAAAATTTCCTGAATACGCGCTTTTGTAATAGTGACATGGCTTTGTAAGGCTATTGTTTCTGATTTAATTTTTTTAATAGAAAAGCTTAATTTATAATGTTAATTACAAGAAAATAAGTATATTACAAACATCAAAATTGCTTGATGATTATTGAAAATAAAGTTTGACTGAGGCCATTGGTTGTTCAGAATAAAAGTTGGTTGTAATTTCAGTCAAACTTTATGTGCAATGTTAGTGTTATGAAAAAGATTAACCACTGACCACAATTGTTGGATAGTACTCACGAGGAGAAAATAATAAATTTTGCAGCCCCACGAGCGAAAAACTTCGTTTTCTTTGGTGTGAAAAGGAAAAGCTTGGGCCCAGGGTATTCTTTTATTATGGACCTACCCTGGAATAAGGCAGGTCTCAATTCCTGAAACGTTTTTCCAACGATTGGTCCAAATTTCATTACTTCAAGATTAAACAATAAAGCAAGGGCATGGTTTAAGATATCAATGTGGAAGAATTCAGATGATAATTACGATGAAGCAAATGTTGTATAATATAAAATAGAAAATAAATTGTATGTAATTTAATTTGCATTACATACACAAATGTTTGTATAGAGCTTTGTTGCATCAAGGCAACCTTAAAATGAAGCCTACTTGGTGTTAGTACATCAACTCACTCTTTGAACTGTATCATCTCGCAACAATTTCGTTTTACAAGGAAATCTGGAAGTGCCAGAGTTTGAGACCATCTTACACATGTTACAATTACGGAACAGACATCAAGTGGGGGATTGATGACAAAAAAGAATGGTAAAATATATATGCAACTGATGATGATTATCAAGCATCAGTGTGCCAGAAACTGTGAAGTCATCCTTTAGTCTTTAGGGAACAGCCAAAAACATTTACACTTGGACCTGGAAGAGTGACTGTACCGGTTTTGGAGACAAGTTTGCCACACAATTGAACTGTCACAGGAAACAAAAGTCACTGTCATTTACTTATCTCAACACCCTTTTTCAGCAACGATAAGGACGTGCATATTATTTTGCCGGTTCATATGCTTTACTCAAATGGGGAACAATAAACAGGTTAAATACAGCAGAATATGAACCCCTTAAACACCCCATTTTCCCAATAATTATATAAACTTGACATGGATTAAATAATACAGATGAAGACTGTGAATTGATCCTGCCATTTACTCCATATAAAAAAATATCCATATTTTGATCTCTACAATACGCATATCGTTTTTCGTTTTGATTCCTATGTAAAAATAATGCTAACACTGCTATAACTTCAATAAATGGTATTTATAATATAACCATTAACATATATTCCATTGTGGATACGTTTGACATTGACAAAAGGGTGCCTGGAAAAGAAGTACAATAATATTATGTATGTCTTGTGACCTTTAGCAATTTTGGTGTGAGGCTGACTAGTGGAGTTAAAAAATTTAGTCAACTCAAAAAAGAGTAGGTGAAGTTTTCGAAAATATTTACAGAGAATGAAGTAAAAAGTTAAAATGAATTGAGAGTTTCTTGTAAGTTCAAATCAAGTTGTGTATTTAAGTTCTATAAAAAAATGATTGAACTTCTTCAAAATTGAAAATACACAAGTTGATTTCAGCCTATGAGAAAAGCATACTTGATTTAAACTTTTTTCTTCTATGTAAAGTTTATCTGAACAGAATTAATTAATGTACAGAATTCCAACCTTCTGTAGTTTATACTTTTCACGGATAGCATTGAGGGGACAGCCTTTGGAATTAAGTTGCAGATCTTGCAATGCAAGAACAACAGTTTTGAGCTCTGAAGCTTTGTAGTTTGTATAGTGCTCCAAAGTTGGATTCTGCAAATAAATGCATGAGACTCTTCAAATTTGTTTACTTTTACATAAAGGTCAAAGGGAATAGTTAAGTTACAACTAAGCAAAAAAGAGTTCATACCCATGGATGTTCTGAATCGTTCAGGGTCCATCTGGCAAGGAACACAGCAGATGCAGCTATAAGAGAAGGAAGAAACTGGAAGAAGCTATATTCAACAAGAGAAAGCTCAGCTAAATAATTTGCCAAGAATTCCAGTTCAACACAAGGAGCCTGTACAATAGGATGAAATTACCAAGTTAATTTACATTTTTCCTTTCTGCATGATAACATCGCCTTCTCAAAGTTTAATAAATTGTGGATAAATAGTGCATAACTGTAGTACCTTGTAAGAAGATTGTGCTGCATGGATGAATCTCCTGAAAACCAAGAAAAGATAATCATAATTCCATCCAAGTGAGGTTTTCCAACAAAAAATGGATTGAAGAAGCATGTCAAGAGAAAATCGTTATTGCAGTAAGATATTCCAATAAATTATATTTGAATTATTAAGATGAAAAGATAAATGCACAAGACTTTAATTGGCGTCTTAAACAAAACATACAAATAACCACAGACAAAAGTAAAATGCAAGTTTTCCAGGAATCATCAATTATCTATCAATTTTGTAAATTCAAGTCTTTCTCCATATCATTTCACTACTGTAATTTTCATTTTTAAAAATTGAAATCCCAAAAATAAATCTCAAGAAAACCTTAATGTCCCTGTTTGGAGTTTTTTTCATTGGAATCAACACATAGAATCGCTATTAAGTTCAGTCCACTATTTGATTTGATGACTACTACACTAATGCCAACATAGTTGGCTAGTTAAAAGCATGTGCGTTCCTATATAGAAATGAAAATATTAAATACCTCAGAAATGTTTTGATTGTGGGAACAGATAACTGAAAATGCATCACATTCAGTATTTCTCTCTCCATTTTCAGTACCTGTCAGATAAAGCTAATTAGGTGTTTTATACATCAATCATCATGAATACTAACCTTAAAGAATAAAGATGAAAGATTCAAGCCCTGCGACCGAATACAGTACCTCTTCTTTTGTGTATGTGTTATCTGTGATGAAGCAAAATTCTTCCACTCGAGGTGGGCACATCTCTTCGTACTTTCTTCAAGTCATAAAAGAAAAGAAAAACATCTAAGATCAATTGGGATTTAGATAAAAAATAATAATAATAATAATAATAATAATAATAATAATAGAAATGATATCTTAAATTATTATACTTATCAGCATCTCCAAACACACTCAACCAAAATAAAAAATTACATGAATAATATTAGAGCTCCATTATGCATTTACGAGTATCCAAACAAAACATCTTTACCAGCATGTTAGCGAAACTATAGAGAGAATAACGAGAACAAATTACACTATGAGAAACCAGTTTTAAAGGCATTTCAGTTTTATCATTTTAAGGAGAAGCATACGTATCACTTTGAGCTTGGAAACTTCGATCTTTACCAGAACCATTACAAAGTTTGGTACTTACGATGCAATCAGCATTCTAGTAACACCCAGCAACTGTAGCCTTTGCTTCTGAATGAATTTAGTTGAGAGATACCGATCAATGAGGTTCACTGTCAGGTAAAGAGCGTCTGGAACCAATCTGTATTCCTCAGAAACCTGAAGGGAGGATATAGGAAAATTAGAGATTGTGTATTTCAGGAGCATGATACTGAATTTTAGATATGCATCTTATTTCCAAAATCCTATAATTCAACCAGATTTAGATAAAATTCATCATATGTACTCAAGTATACAAATCTACATAATGCTGCAACCATGAGACTAACCTCCACAAGCCAATCTACCAGAATTCCACGCATGCCTGGATTAATATCTGTCTGCAACTTCTCCATGTAGTTAGTCAATGGTTTCCTTTTAAGCTGGAGAGAGTTCACCAAAACTCACTGTCAATTTTTTCTGTAGTGAAAGTTTTCTTCTCTTAGCAATAAAAGAGTGTTACTTTGAAAGTTCTTTTATCAAGCAATATTAATGTTATAATAATACAATTATGTTACTAAGTAAAATTTGTTTTCTCTGATATCCAAGAATACTTGCTAACAGTGGATGTTATATTCTGGATAAACTGTATTATAATGCAGACAGACTGAGACAATAGCAGAAAGCAGCAGTTTCGGTTTATGTAACTGTTCATAATATTGTTTAACAGAAACTACTAAAATTGTCACCAGTTACATTAACTAATAGTATAGTAGCAACACATCAGGGAAAAAGGATATTACATCACTACATCACAAACCTCTGTGACTCGAATGTTATTGTACATGTCAGAGGCATAAGAACTCCAAATTTGAGGATCCTTTAACTCTGAATCAATGTCCACTATAGCAAGGGAGTTTGAGGTTCCTGGCTTCTCAATCACATCTACACCTGTATAATCCAACAAGAGAACAAAACAGTAATTACAGGATCCTAACTTAGATAACTATTTTTATTCAATATCAAACGAGCAATCACCTAACATAACACTGTAACTCTTTGAACTAGAAAATTCTTATGTAAAACTACTAATATTTGCATCCTCCAACTGAATCAATGTTTGCTTTGTATGTTCAATCCGAGAGTTACCAAAAGTTCATTTGTACACTTAGTGATTTAGTATGCCACATTACTCACCTAAAGTCCGTTGCATAAAGTTAGTAGCACTTGAGATGATGGAGAAACCATTTTTTGTAGAGCTCAGGAGTTCCTCAGATTTCACAGAATCTTGCATTGACGGCTTGTTGCCTGGAATAACACGTTCACTTACGGTGTCATTGGATTCTACCGTCCTTATTGTTGATACATCTTCAGCTAACTTTTCTCTAACATTCTCTTGCGTTGATGAGACTTCAGAGGAAACACCTGAAGCTCGTTTTGTGCTTTTCTTTGCATAAACTCCTTTGGCCTACACAATAGATGGTCAACCAGCATCACCAACATAACCTAATGATTTTCATACTTTCGTTTAGATGAATTTACAACTTGTAGAATTATAAATATTATTTTGTGATGAGCAAATAAAGGATACAGGATCAAATGTTTGTATACTCTCTAAGGAGAATAATTCAACAGAAACAAATGTTTACTTCCCATATCACTACAATTGTAAAATATTCATGATTTGAGATTTATTTTTGATGACAAAGTGCGTGGTTCATGCTTACCTTAAATTTTGATGCCTCATTACACTTATCATGTGCTTTTGCGCAAATATTTGTCACATCTGTAAGAACTGCCCTTCTCTTATTTTGAACAAGAGCAGGAACAACCACAGAAGTTTGGTCTTCAGAAGTGGCTGCTCTTTTGGAATTTGCTCGAGACATGTTTTTCTGTTCATTTTTAGAGGAAGGTCTTGAGGGGGGAGGAATTCCTCTCAAGGCTCTAGTCGTTGCTCTGGTGACCCGGATTGGACGTTCTTCATCTTTGGCATACACCTTTTTTACTTTATCCATTACTTGTGCCTCGAAGAAGAGCAACCCAATTGTCACAAACCAAAATCTAGCTCATACCTGTTCTTCAAACACCAATTTATCATCCATTCAAAGATAATACCAACATTTAAGAAAAAGCAGCATAAGAATAGCCTAATGTTATAACATGATGCACAATAAAAAGGCTTAATCTTTGACAACACTCTTTGAAAACACTGTGAAATGTTAATTGTTCCACCATGACTACATGAAACCGAGAAAATTCAACAAGGTATGACCCAGATCTTTTTCTTAATATTTATTCTTTCAGGTGACAAAATTTTCTCCAGTGTTGAATAAAAAATGCTGCTACTGATAAGGAGGTTTGGTTGCTGAAGAAAGGTGTATGAACACATTCACTCAACCCTGAGACAAATACAAAAGCAACCACTGAAAATTTTTCAAACAAAACGCAATCAAAAAAATCCCACATCATTCTCATGCCCTTTAGTATTTCACTCAACTCAAATCCGAAAATCATCAGAAAAACACCCACATGTTTAAAATCTCACCCAAATGAAAAAAGAAATCAAATTTACGTAAATTTAACAGAGTAATGCAGTTGGGACCAAGATCCATGTAGTAAGACAAAACATCCTTAAAAGACTGAAATAAAAACCTCAACAAAACAATATACTCATAAACAGAGGAGGGATTTAAGAAAGACACAAATAATTATGAATAGATGCTACAAGGTTTGATACCTTTGAATGGGAAGTGAGTGTAGAAGAAAAGAGCAAAGTGGTGGAAGAAGAATGAGAGAGTGGTTGATATATATTATATGCAGAGGAGCGTCAGTGAGAGCGGGCGGGATAGGGACACAGTTCAAAACTTGAAAAGTGGCCATCTTTAACCTTTTCTCATTACATCAAATAAATTAAGTAATTGAAATTCTGAAAAAGACAAGTTTTGTTTGTGTAATAGTTATAATTTTCCACAACATTTATTAATTGTTAATTACAGTACTCTTATAAATTGTTTTTAAATTTAATTAAAATACATGTACAATGGACAAAATGTATACCTGAAAATTGCTATGTAAACTAGTTTTATATTATCATTCAATTTCTAATTATTACATATTAAATTTCGTAATCATTGCTTTATAGTCATGCCAAAATTGTTTTCATTGAGTTGGAATGATCATATTCCTATAACATGGAAATTGGAACTATAGTCTTTATTATTATTTTTATCTAATTCTACATTTTTTATGATGAAAATAAAAGGGACAAATGCATGAAATATTAAATAAGATAGTTGGTATAATAAAATTGGGTTATAAAAATTGTAAAAAAATATAAATAAAATAACATTTTTTTTTATTTTAAAGTAGATGTTCGTAGTGTGATGACAGTCATTTAACCAATATTTTTTAAATATATTTTAATAATATTTTATTTCTACATGTATTGGTTTTTTATTTGGAGAGTAATGATAAAGCCAACATTATTCAATTACAACTGCTTTGTTTATTTGTTGGTTTTGAGAGTGATTACAATTTAAAATTCAAGTGAACATCTTATACGGATAAATATTTTTTTTAATACTTGTTTTAGTCATTTAATAATTATAATTAATAGGACAATTTAACAAGATTTTCTTTCCAAAAATAGTAAAGGAATTGTTTCTTTAAAAGTTAAAAATTTATATAAATTTTAATTTTAAGTTAATATTTTATTATCAATTATTCAATCAGTGTTATAAATTAACGTGTTTGTTTAGGTGCCTGTGTAAAATTACGTTAATTACTATTTGTTCTGAAAATTACATTTATCTAGTACTATTGGATTTAAATTCTTGAATAAGTTATTGAATTTATGAAAGTGTTACCTTTTCTTTTACATTTTTACTTGTTTTTTTGTTACCAATAGTTCAATGTATCAAAAAATTTTATGGCAATAAAAAAAATACTCAATACAGTTTTAGAAACAGATCTTTAAAAAATAGTTATCAATGTAAAATTATAAGAAAATATGTATTTTAAAAACAGTTATAGAATGTGTATAACCATTCTTAATGATTATAATGGTTATAAATATTATTAACAAAACAATTTAAGTTTAAATTATACTCAGTTGTCTCACTTACAAAATTTTGTAACCTTCAACTTCAATTTACATTTAATTTTTTTTATATAATTTTATATATTTATCCATTATTATACAACCATCAAAGTGAATATAAATTAAAGATAATCCAATTTATCGTAAGTTTAGTATAAACAAGTCAAAAATGAAAACATTTTTATAATGAATAAAAAAAAGAATTCTGACTAGTTATAAAAGTTATTGTTCTACTTTTTTTCTTTATTTACTATGAGACTTTTTTTTTTTAAAAAAGTAGAGAAAATTAACATAAATAAGTAATATATAAATTATATAAGAAAATTACATACGAAATCAAAATAAGTAATGGACTATGATATATCATATTAACATATATCATATGATATGTCTTATATTCTTATTCTTTTAATTATTTCATTTATCAATCTTCATCTTTAATTATTTTAATATTCATTGAATATCTTAAACACTCACATTAACATTACATCGTTATCTACTAATGTTGCACAATATACCCATTCTTTCTAAACAAATCACACCTCTTATCTACAATCACATATCATTAAATAACCTTTCACTAATAAAAAAACATTATAAAACAATTTAAATTTAAATTGATTTTTGGACTATCAAAGAATATTATTTAAGTGGGGTATTAATATTTTTTAATAGGAGAGATAACTACTAATTTATTTTTACTCGGCATGTTGATGACAAACAATAAAGGTCAATCAAAATCTCTAACATATAATTAATTAATTCGGTCTCTTCAATATCATTCAAGTGACCAATTATTTCTAAGTAATATAATATCAATACATATAAAGACCAAGCGTTTAAATTGACCAAATTCCAAAATCCAATGTTTCTCATTTAATATTATTTTCTTATCAATTATATTCAAAATCAACATAATTTTTGTTTGATTAAACTTTCAAGTCCTTGGAAATCAAACACAAAATTTGCACTGAACCAATCTTTATATTTAAACGTCAAAATTGAATAACAAGTCCACCCATGCACATTTATCATCACCGTATGTATATATACATACATATATATATATATATATACATACATACATATATATATATATATACATACATACATATATATATATATACATACATACATATATA
>Ga0099824_1007264_pt1 | contig 14784 bp, 8 predicted proteins | sample SiratrowhiteBW_FD_76837 | JGI IMG/M metagenome (GOLD analysis project Ga0099824, IMG submission 76837) | Root nodule microbial communities of legume samples collected from California, USA - Siratro white BW | ecosystem: Host-associated > Plants > Roots > Nodule | place: USA: California...
ATCTAATGACATAGGTCACTAAAACTTTGGTATCTAATGTTAGATACCAATTATTTGACTTAATTGGTCACTAAATTCAATCATTACTTCTATTTTGTAGTTATTTAGCAACCAAAATTTAATTTGGTGATTATTTTGGTCACAATTAGCAACCATTTCATTTGGTAGCTAAATATTGGTCTCTAAATAGCTTTTTTCTTGTAGTGACATGATACTAAAAATAGAGTACTTTAGATTTTCAATTATTCAATTCGCTTTTGTTTTAAAAAGATTTAGAATATTCACAATTTATCATAGTTGAATAAATCTATTTAAGTAGGATAGTTATGTAAGAGATAATCAAAACATCTTTGTTTCCTAAAAACGCGATGTTAATATCTTTTTGTTCCACAAAACTTGTAGATAAAATCTTTTTTTTTTCAAATATAATCTCTTTGATTGAACACACTTTTAGAAGATATATGTATTTAGAAGATTTCATTTTTCACAATTAATTATTTTAAACAAACCTGTTACATGTTCAACACGTTCATCTAACTGTCTAACATGAACAAAATTGTAGATGCTCAGAAAGTTTACTATATGCTGCAACTTTCACTAACCATTATTAGATTAGTTAAATCACAAATAAAACATATAATTCAAATCACAAATAAGACATTCAATATGAATTTTGGTATGAATAAACTAGTCTTATCAAATTGTCTATAATGAGCATATTTTGTAGATGCTTAAAGGGTCTGTTGAAGACTACAATTCTACAAAACATTGTTAGAACAATCAAGATACAAGTAAATCATTTATTTTTATTTTGTTATCATTAAAACATAAAAACATAAACTCAACATATGATTTTCTGGTCATAAACTATTTAGTGTCTTAATTGACCGTATAGATCATCTAGATCATTCAAAGTCTCAACAACAACATCAAAGAATTGTTCAATAGTTTGTTTGAAAGTACTTATTATTTTATAATACAATCTTGTAGGATGTTTTCAATTTATTTATATTTTTCTTGTTTGCTAACCTTTTGAATTATGCTCTTTAAATTATTTATACTTTGTTCAACTTTTTGTTTTTATGTCATTTTCACATTCTCACACATTTTACACAAATTTTAACTTTACTTTAAATGCTATAAATTGTAACTAGTTATTAAGATATCATATTCAAACTATTTTTAAAATATATTAAAATTATCATTATTTTTCATAATTATAGTTCATTGATTTATCAAAGCAACCCTTAGTAGTATAAGTGTATAACTAAACTTTGAATATCTTAATTCATATTTTGATTAAACACACTTTTAGAAGGTATATATATTTAGAAGATTCCGTCTTTCATAGTTAATTGTTTTAAATAAGCCTATTACACGTTCAGCATGTTAATCAAACAGTCTAACATGAACAAAACTGTAAATGCTTAGAGAGTCTAATGTATACTGTAACTTTCAGTAACCACTATTAAATCATTTAAATCACAAATGAAAGATATCATTCAAATCATAAATAAGACACTCAATTTGAATTTTTGTATGCAATCAACCACTCTTATCAGACTATTTATAATGAACACATATTTAGGTGCTTAGAGGGTCCATCGAAAACTACAATTATGCAAAACCGTTTTTAGAACAATCATGATATAAGTAAACCATTCAGTTAGTTTTTGTTATCATAAAAACATAAAATCCACTTATAATTTTCTGGTCATTAGACTATGTCTCAACAGACCGTCTAGACAAACCGCCCAGATCGTTCATAGTCTCAACAACAAAATCAAAAGATTGTTCAAGAGTTTTGTTCAAAAGTTTGTTTGAAAGTACTTTACTATTTCATAGTACAATCTTGTAGAATGTTTTCAATTTATTTTATATTTTTCTTGTTTGCTAACTTTTCGAGGCATGGTCTTTAAATTATTTATACTTTGTTCAACTATTTGTTTTTATATCATTTTCACATTTTACTCAATATAAACAAATATGAACTTTATTTTAAATGCTTCAACTTATAACAACTTATTAAAATATCACAATTCAAACTACTTTTAAAATTTATTAAAAAATTATCATTATGTTTTCATAATTATAGTTCATTGATTTGTCAAATCAACCTTAGTTTTTTATATTCAAATTTGTTAGATAAAAATATATAGCTAAACAAGACTACTAAGTAATAGTGAGAGGTGTTCGTAGTTTGAGTTCGGTTGGATTGGGTAAAACTGATATCCATCCCACTAAATAGGTATTGAGTTGGGTTGGGTTTAGTTTCTGTATCTTTTAAGTTAAGTTCAATCTAACCCAACACGCTTTTGAGCGAGTTGGAATATGTTGGGTCAAGATTTTGAAAAAAAATATTTTTTATTGTTAAAAGTTGTAACTTTCAAATATCAAACTGTTGCAACCAGGATCACGATGGGGCAATAAAGTGAATCTTTTAAAAAAAAATCAAAGAGGATAGAAAAACCAAAGATAAGAAAAGGTTTGTAAAACTGGATTAGAGTCCGGGAGTCGGTTATGTGTACGGAAGATATTAGCATTCCATAACAATCGTCTTAAGATGATATTAGCATTTTCAAATGTTTATTTTCCCCAAAAAAAAATAAAAAAAATGCAAGTAGAATGAAGAAAAAACAAAAAAATATATTTTTTATTTTGGATCCGATATGGATTGACCTTGCTTCTATGTATTTTCATTCACAATGAAAAATCAAGGATCACATAGTTATTGAAAGAAAACTTATTTGTTATGTTGATACTTTTAATTTTTGAAATTTTTATATTTTTAGAGTATAAGAAATATTTTTAATTTTTAATTTTTGAAATTTTGTATTTTTTTAATTTTTAAAAATTTGATATTTTAAAAAAGTTGATATTTATTTTCAAAGGATCATATTAAATATCGCATGACGCGTGTGACCATTTGATATCTAGAAGAAAATATTTGAAATAATAAAATTAAATACTAGATAACGCGTGTAGCCATACAAGTATATAAAATTATTTAGAAGTTATAATATAAGAAATTAATTAATTATTGCATAAAAAAAGATAATGGTGGTATATTCACAAAATCAATACAAAAAATTTAATAGAAATATTGGACCAAATGCATATTATTTTATTGTTTATTTAAAAACTCTAACTAAAAACATTAGGGGGTGTAAAAAAAATGAGGTGTAGAGAAAAGAAAAAGAAATCAAACTTGTTGGAGTAGTAAGATAAGCCCAGGTTTTTATCTTTTTTTTTTTTCAAAATAAACGGTGTATAAATAAACAGACCAAAAGACAAATGACAAATATTGGGCTAAACAAAATAGGCCCAATTTTTTTTTCCAAAATAAGTTGTGCACATACAAACAGATCAGGGGGCAAATAACAAATACTGGGCCAAACTAAATCGGCCAAGATTTTTTTGTTTTCTTTCTTTCTTTTTTTGGTATAAAACATGAAGGGTGCAAGCAATAATATTAAGGGTGCCAAATAAATAAAAAAAATATGCAAAAAACAAAATCGTTGGGCCAATAAAATGAACTTAAACTTTCACTTTTCTATTACTATTTTTTTTGAAATGTTGGACCATAATCCAAAAACAAGTCACATTTTAATTAGCCAACTTGCACTAAAAATAGAAACTCGATGCACCCAAGCCTAGTAAATCACCACACCATCCAAGTTCACATTCTCTCTAATGCATGCAAAAAGAGAATTAAAATAAATAAATTACATGCAAGGACTATATTTGATACTTCTACAAAATTATTCATATTAAAAAAATAAAAACAACAAAAAAAAGAAAATAAATAAATGCACACACACACACTTTTAAATTAGCTGGCTTTCTTCAATAATAATTCACAACCACTAGAAACTAAACCTATTTTTAATGTAAAAACAAGCAATACAGCAAGCTGAATCCATGCAAAAAAAACGTTGCAGCAAACTAAACTCACTCTTAAACGTAAAAATGCTGCATCAAGTTGAACATATTTGAAAATAAAACAAAAGCTGCAATAAATGTTACTTATTTAAACATAAACATTGTAGCAAATTGAATCTATAAAAGTTTTACAGGATCATGGTGGTTAGGCTGGTGGTAGCAATGTGGTTGGGAACGGTGGAGAAAGAGTGAGGAATTATTGAGAGAGGAAAAGAGAGGTGGTTGTGGAGATGAAAACGGTGTGACTTTCAAGTGAAATGGTGTGTGTATTCCCTTTGAGTGTCGTAACCAATCTCGTTTTATACTGATTGGAAGGGAAAGAAAAATAACTGATCAGATGTGTGGAAAAGTTAGGACTGAGTGAGAGTGGAGAAAAAGGAGGAGGTGTTGTAGGTGTAGGCGGTTGAGAATGAATGGATTGTGAGAAGTTATTTTTATTTTATGTTTTTATTATTTTTTTATTTTAAATATTATTTTTTATTATTTTATATTTTGTGAGAGTGAGAAAAGTAACCGTGTCAGTGGTGGAAGTTGAGAATAATAAGGAGGTGTGGGGAGTTACTTATAACTAAAAAACGGTCATATTATTTATTATTACTTTATATTTATTCTTTTATTTTCATTTTTTCTAGTTTCATTATTTTTTTATATTTTCTTTTTATCTGTTATTATTATTATTTTTTATCTTTTTATCATTTTGTAATTTTTTTTGTTTTTTTATTCTGTTTAAAAAAATAAAATCTTAAAGAGAGTTATTCTTTTAGCTTTTGTAATATTTTAAACAAAAGATAAAAACTTCCTCTTTTTTAAAATTTTCCAAAAATTAATAATTTTATTTATCGGGACGAAATCGGGTATTGATAGTTGCCCCTAGTACTTAGGTTTTACTGGATAATTTGAAAATTTAAGAAGATTTCATATTATTGTGGTAAAAGTTAAGTAAAGATAGAAACACTGATTTTGCTTTTCACAACGCTAAATGAAAAGGAGGGTGTAGAGAAAGAAAAGAAAATCGAAAAAAAAAAGGTCGAGACCATTTTCTAGGAACGAGCCTCACATTACGAAGATTGAAAGGAAAGTGAGGTTGAGACTATTCCGTAGGAGCGGACCTCACATCATCAAAACTGTATGGAAAATGAGTTTGAGACCATTCCTTAGGAGCGGGCCTCACACTGTTAAAACTATATAGAAAATGAAGTTGAGACCATTTCCTAGGAGCTGACCTCACACCATTATAATTGTGTGGAAAATGAGCTTAGGCAAAATATGAGAGGAAGGCCTATATTGAAAAGACAAAGTAAGATATGCAGACAAGCAACATGTGAACGCTAAAATGGATTTTGGAGTAACTATGAGTGTATGTTTTAATGTGGGTTTGAATGCATGAGACTGACTCTCTTTTCATTTTTCTTGATGCTGACATTTAAAATAACAAGAAATATTTGTGTCAATGAGAATGAATGCATGAGACTCATTCTTTTATTTTTCCCACTGCTGACATTTAGAATCAATTGTTCTCTTTGAAATAGTTGAATTCATCTAAATTTGATATCAATATTTTGCTCTTGAAAGTGAGGGATGCTACCAATCTTGAAATTAATGTTAGAATTGGGATATTATTGACTTTTTTCTTTTCTATCATCGCACAACACCAAATATGTTATCCTTTGCATGGTCCTCTGAAAGGAGAATCTATGCCAGGTATGGGTGCAAAACAAAATCTGTCGTACCTTTAATGTATTGGGTTGGCCAGGTGATGCTTGAATTACTTACTTGTGGGGTAAGATGATGAAAAGGGGTTATAGGATTAATGAACAATCAGATTCAATGAAAACTAGGCTAGTGCAAGATGATATAGAGAAAATTACATCCCTAAAAGAAATAATCCATATGAAACAAATGGAAGCTACCCCAATTTTGATGTATAAGAGTAAGAATGAAGTCTGGATGACAGATGATTTGTTTGTTTTTTTTTTTTTATAATGGACAGAAAGGATTGCTCAGCATCCCATAGATAAAATTGTATTCCTAAAAGGGAAGAATCTATATTAAAATGAATGAAAGTTGCCCAAATTTTGATGTACAAGAGGTCTGGATGAAAGTTGATTTGGTTTTGTAGTGTAATGAACGAAAAACATTGTCCCAGTGTAGCTTTCTTACTTAGCTTATTGGTGGATAAAATAATATTTTTTTCCTACTCGAGGCATTTCAACCATCATTTTTACTCTTTTTTTGTGGTTGAAAACGGTGGAGAAGGAGCGAGGAATGATTGAGAGAGGAAAAGAGAGGTGATTGTGGAGATGAAAACAATATGACTTTCAAGTGAAATGGTGTGTGTCTCCCCCTGAATGTCGTAACCAGTCTCCCTTTATATTGATTGAAAGGGAAAGAAAAATAATTGACCAAGTGTGTGGAAAAGTTAGGACTAAGTGAGACTGGAGAAAAAGGAGGAAGTGTGGGAAAGTACCTGTAGGTGTGGGCAATTGATAATGAGTGAATGGTGAGAAGTTATTTTTATTTTCTATTATTATTATTTTTTATTTTCGTTTCTTATTTTAAATATTATTTTTATTTTCTATTATTTTATATTTTGTGAGAGTGAGAAAAAGTAAGAGTGTGAGTGGTGAAAGTTGAGAATAATAAAGTGGTGTGGGAAATTACTTGAAACTAAAAAACGGTCATATTATCTATTATTATTTTATTTTTTATTTATGTTTTTCAATTTTAATTTTTTCCTTTTTTTTTATTTTTTGTTTTTTTATTTTCATTTTTCAGTTTTAATGGACCCAAATTATATTTTATCTGTTTTTATTAAATAATAAAATCTTAAAGATAGTGATTTTTAGTTTTTGTAATATTTAAAAAAAAAGTCTCTTTTTTTATTTTTCCAGAATTAATAATTTTATTTACTCGAACAAAATCTGGTGTTTGCACAACCTAATTAAAAAAAAACATAATACAAAATAATTCAAGACTCAAGACACGAGGAATAAGAACGTAATGCAATTTGTTCATAACATAATTTATTCATACTAATAAGTTATAATCACAAAATAAAAATATTAACATAAAGTAAATATAATCTAAAATTTAAATTAAAGTTACAGTATCCTGATATAAGAACAAAAATGCAATTATTTATTAGTGAGATCAAGTTTATGAATGAAATTCGCAAAATATATAGACAAAATAAATTGTATTTGTAGAATGGATGATCCTAAATTTTAATATTTTCAGTCCCCACAACGAGTAGTCCCAATAGTAGTAGTATTTAACCATACAACTTTAACAATTTAAACATTTACAAAAAAAAATATTAATTCCTATTAACATTCTAAACAACTGAAAAAAGAAAAGAGAAGACAATAGTAGTTGTCATACCCAATTCAATGTTTTTTGTTTCATGTAATTCAACTCACATATCTTTATTATATTAATTGTGACATTTGAGTCAATTTTGAACAAAAATCAAAGTTTCAATTGTCGTGGGATTCAAAGAACTAAACAAACTTAAATGACATAGTAGGCATAAAAATGACTAATATATATCTAGCCATGAAAGAAATAACATAATATTTGGTTGTTCTCAACCTCCTACATGCCAAAAGGTCAAATCCTAGGTTATCATCTTCAACAACATCCTTCAAATATCTATCCAACTTATTTCTATGTTCATCTTCTTGTTTCTTTTTTTCATTTCCATTCTAAATTCACCATGGTAATCCTTATCATCATCACCATTATTTTCATCATTTTCTAGATTAAAGACAATGTATGAAGTCATAGTACAACTTTCAATAGAAATAGGATGTTTCACTAATTTTTCAGTATATCTTTATTTTTATCAACACCATACATTTTCTTGAAGCAATATTGATTAATATCAAATTTAAAACATAGATCAATAAATACATCCACAAACAAAATATTGTTAATCTTGACTCAATAATTATTAAACTTCAATTATATATTAGTATTCATCTTTTATATCATTTTATCCTCACTATCTTTCCACTTATTCAAGGATTTTTGAATATTTACCAATATTTTAAAGTTATTAGCACTAAAATGCATTAAACCAAAAAAAGAAAGTATTGCTTCATAAAAACCTTTAAAGAGTTCACAAAGACACAAGTATGTTTCCAATAATATACTTTAAAACATCATCCTCCACTAAACGAGATTAAGCATATTTGTAGCCTCAATATACTCAAACTTATAAAAAGCTTGTTCATATTTTTCGTATCTTCTAAAATCAAATAAGTTGAATTCCACCTAGTTGCCACATCAAGGCACAACATAGTCCTAAAATTTACACCAACTTCCCTTACACAGTTCTTAAGAATAGTCAACCTACTTAAAAAAGATCTCACAAACATGTAAGAAATCCTTAAGGAGTCAATTTCCTCTAGTCACAAACAAATTCAAAATTTGAGTAGAACAATACATATGCATGAAATCTCTATTGAAAACAGTTTGACTTCTCCAAACACTTAGACTTCTATTCAAATAGAAATAACTACATTTGTAGCACTTGCACTATTAACTGTTTTACAACTAGTTTTTTCAATCCTTATTTTTTTAAGCAATTTTCTAGTGTTATCTTTATGGTTTCACCTTTGTGGTCAACAATATAAGAAAAATTAATATTTTCTTATGTAGCCTAAATATAATGATTTGTCATACACATATAATTCACATTTTGAATTGATGTACATGTATCAATTATAAGTGAAATCATATGTTTATTTTCAAATAACAAAGATTTTAACTTCACATTTTCATCATTAAATGCAAGCATGCAATATCTAGCCATGGTCACATAGGAGAGAATTTTAAAATAAGGTTAAACTTCTTATAGAAATTTCGTAAATCCTTTATTTTTAACAAATCTAAAAGAAGTTCATCAATTATTATCATCCTATCAACCAAGTGTAACAAGATTTTTCTCTTGGTTGAATTCAACAAGATTCAAATTTATGGCATTAAGATCACCCTCATATCCTTTTTCAATACCTAATGTCCTTTATTTCTTATCAACATTCCTACTAGGATTCATATAACAACCGTCAAATGTTTAATCAACTTAGTGGTTTCATACTTTTATTATTAGTCTTATATGACTTGCCACAAAACTTGCAAATTACATTGTCATCTATAATATTGTGATGAACCTAAACCTTTGAATGAGCCTTTGTAGGTTTTCTATTGAGTCATTGGCATGGTTCATATGACTTTGGTTGTGTAGGAACATCTAGAATTGACGATGATTGAACTTTAAATGATGCAGATTGAGTGAGACCTTGGTGGCAAAGGACTTAAGACATTCGTACTTCTTGTGCTAATGGTAGATCCAGTACAACTACCTTTTCAACAAAAGAAAAATTACAAATAAGCATTGTCACCACCCATCTACCATGTCCACCTAATAAAGTGCAAGAAACAATGTAGAATCATGAAAGACATGTTGTTGATGTGCTTTTTTCCTACGAGGAAGAGCTTGTGTTCATGCAAATTATAAACAAGACAATGGTAGAAAGGTTAAGGGTGACAAAGAAGGAAGATAATATTTTTATTTAAAAGAATGGAAAATTAAAATGTAAAACATTTCACTTGAAGTAGAGATCAGAGACAAGATTGTGTTGAAGAAGAAGCGATAGAATTGAACAACAGAGGCAAATGGCAAAGATAAATGACAAAAGCAAACGACACAAAGGCAAAAAGAAAGGTGCAAGGAGGAGGCAAATAATAGAGGTAAATGGTGGAGGAAAACGAAAAAGGAAAGAATGTTATGGGATGATACCAAGAAGATGCACCATAACAATGTCTAAGTTTGTCTGTCTAATGTTAAAATTGAGATAAGGTAGAGACGAACGTCAGATATTAGAATGCTAGGGTTGATACGAAGAAGAAGAACACCACCAAAAAAAAGTGTTTAGATTTGTTTCTCTAGTGTTAAGATTGAGATGTACTAAAGGTGAATGCTAGGGTGAACGACAAAGACTAAACTCTTGGATGCGAATAATACAGACAAAATAAAAGAAGATATACCATTACTTAAAGTTTTAGGTTTTGTTTAGGGTTATGTCATTATAAATGAATTGAGACAAAAGAGTATATCTTATATTAGGTCTCAGGTTACCCGTACTAAGATTCCTCATTGAATCCTCATAAAAATAAGTTAATTTAGTTAGATATACTCAAATCAAAATTAAAACTCATGTGAAATAGTTGGATAAATCAAATCCGATAAATATTATATTAGTAGTAGTAGTTAGATATAACTTATGAAAATATTAAATATTAATAATTAGTAAATACTTTGAACTAATAACATACTTATTTATATTATTTAATTTTAAAATATGTAATACTAAAAAATAAATATTAATTATTTCATAAATAAAATTTCAAGGCATTAGTAGAACTAATTTTTCGCTAAATACATTTGAATAAAAAAAGTATTATTGTAAAAGTTGATCATCAAGTAATATTTTAAGATATATGTTTTGCTTTAAACTATAAACAATTTGAAATAAGGGGAGTATATTTTGCTAAATTACCCGAAAGGACAGATTTTTCTGGTACATATTGCCTTTGTGGTATTGTCGGACAGATTAAAGAGCTGTAGAATTTCGAAACGTATATTACCATAGCTGGATGCTTTCATTTCTAGTATTGACTAGGATCAATCTTTCTAAAATTTTGAATTAAATTTTACGAAAAAGATATCATAAGAACGTGGTTTTAAGAATTGCACGGCATAGTCGATGATGAGACTGACAGGGTTGTGCCGTCCCACAATGTGCGGTGTACAGACAAGACAAGGCCGTTGGAGTGAATGAAAGAATGATTAGAATCAATGCTTTTGGTTGAGTTTTTGCATTTTATCTTTCTTCCACATATCCTCCACTCCATTTTGCAAACGTCGGTAATTCGATTATTGAAGAGCCCAATTCTATTAATTTTTGTCGTATTTCGGATAAATAAACTAACAAAAATTTAATTTTTCACAAATCCAATTATGATATGGAACTTTCATTTTTTTCAAACATAAATATAAATATAATAATTAAAATACAAATAAATATATTAATTATTTACAAAAATCTTTAGTTTTATGTTGAATTAAAATATTTATTGTCAATATTGATTTATTTATAACTAAAAAACAGAAAATAAGGAAAATTTAGAAACAAATAAATAAAGTGATTAAAATGTAAAAGATATAAACTATATTTAAAAAAGTTATTAAATAATAAAATTAATTTTATATTTCAAAAAATAAATGAAAAAGTTAATTTTTATTTGTATTGTCGTTAGTTATATTTGTAACATATAGAAATGTGGATAATTAAAGTTTGTGTTTAATAAATATGACAGAATAGACAAGAAAATTCCTTATTATTTTTTGAAAAAACTTGTAAATAGTAAAATAAATTACTAATAATTTTTTTGTAATATTTTTTTAATTTAAATTAATTATATTAACAATTATTTATATAGAATTAAATAAAATAGAAACTGAATAAATGTCAAAATAATATAACAAAATTAAATTATTTTTTTAATAAATTCTAATTTGAATTTAAACCATGTACCTGAGTAAATTATTTATTATTTAAGAAAAATATTACAAAATTACAAATATAGTTATTGAAGAAAGTTGAACATCAAAAGTTAGGATTTTTAGGATAATGATTTCTTGTATTTTCGGGTGTTTGACTATATTTTGGACAACACTGTTTCTTGATGCTCATTTTAGTCCAAATTCTTGAGGATTTTGGAATCTTTTTCTGGTTATAAGACTGAGATAAATTTGTGAACCATCCTGTGTTTGCTAGTAATCTTTGTGTCTGAACTCTCTCAATCAATTATCATATACTTATTTACTTTATCCAAGATGTACACATGATTGATGTACATGTCAGAATCGTGGTAGGCATGCATGTACGTGTGAATAAGGTAGGTAAAGTTTTTGAGATTTTCCACAATTACACCACCTTTCATTTAGTCTAACAAAAATATTTTCAGTTGATCAAACCTCTTTTGGGCTAATTATCTCCTCCACTAAGAATCTTGGGTTGCTTTTGTTAGATTCAAGCACTTTGTGAGTCTTTAGATTTGAATGAACATCTTATAGTTCCTTTGGTGTAACTTCTAAATAGACATGACAAATATTAATCATTGCGACCACTTCTTTTGCTCTTTGTGTGAAAAGTTTATTCCGCGTGATATTTGTTATATAAGCATGAAAAATACCGAAAGATTTCTTGTTATTTTCAGGACTAATGGATTAAGCTAGGTTGGTTGTCAAGTGTCCCCATTATGTACCTTCTCCCCAAGCAAGTGCCTGCTTATTTTTTGAAATTTTGTCAACCCAATTTGGTACTTCTGAATTAGATTTCCTAATAATAGTTGGCACGTGCTTAGTCATTGTGTATGCTACATATACAATGCAACAAGTTAAGCTAGAAAAGTGGTACATTTAATTTAAACCTATTGTTTCACAAGGTTCTTTTTACGTCTTGCATTCTTAAAGTGTCTCATAATTTTTTGTGCAATGTGTCAAATGCAACACACATGCATAGAGTTACCTTCACTCCACGCACTTACATATGATGTTCTATGAATAGAATTGTGATGGCCAATCTATCTTGAGGTGTAAAATACCTTCTTAAGCTTTTAGGAAAAAAATAATAATTCTTGATCATCTCACCCTCAACCACAACAAAAACAATTGAGAATATGTTGTATCTTCCATTTTGTGCAACTGCACTAGTTGGGTTCTATGTGTTTTTAATAAATAATATCCCATCGACCTATGCCAATGATTTGCATAATTAAAACCCATTAGTGCATAACTTGAAGGTCTAGAATAGTCTTTAGAAGTAGACTTTGTTATGCACTAACTCCTCTCCATGAATGTGGTCATTTCAATATTTGAAACTAGAAACAAACTCTGACATCAATTACTATAGTTTAAGAAATTTGTCGAATGATTCTTCCTTTCTTGTAGAATATCTCAATAGCTCGTTGTTTTGATGTCTTTACGTACTTTAGAGTGTATGCCATAAAGAACTTTATATGTGAAATTGCGGTTATAATTGGAGTTGATGTAAGATCCACAATTTCTTGGATGTTTTGTGAAATTATGTGTAACCCTAACCTATTGCGATCCTATGAAATAAGAGGGGTTGCATAGGAGTGGAATCCTTCCAACTTTTGAAAGTTCTAATATTGGTCTATGGTTGGAATGTGTCGATGAACTCATTGCACTCTTAATCTTGTTTGGTTAGAATGTGTGGTTGTAAAAGTGCAATGGTTCATTATATGGAACTTATTGAATTCATCCAATAATTATTATTTGGCATGGAATCACGTTCTCTCAAATAAGGTTCTCAGTAAGTGGATGTTTTACAAACTAGTGATAAAAAAAGAGCATGCCCAAACTTAACATGTTGTTTCTCATTAAGGGTCAATTATGTTTAGAAGTGTCAGGTTGTAATATAAGGTTATGGTAAGGGAGGATGAGGTTGTTGATGTTGTGTAGGGATATGTGTCATCTGCATGTTAAGTAAGGATGTCTTCCTCATCATTACTAAAAGTTCTAAGGATATTGATGAAATTTCAACAACTTCATTTGATAGTGGGGAAGTTAATGACGGTGTGTTGGCTTTAGTGTGTGGCCATGATCAACAATTACAATACACTTCGATTTCTTAATTGAAAATCATGCACAATTCAGTATAAATGAAAATTGATACAAGCGTCACACAAATAATTAATTGTTGAAAAAAAGGCTCAATTTCTTGCATAAAGTGTGCAAAGTGAAGAATTGTGGGCAACATTAAACTCTTTGTCCAAATAAAAAAAATTTACACAGAATAATACTTGAAGAAATTATTTACAACTTACAAGACAATATCCACATCAAACAATAATACGTAATAAGATGCACACTTCCCTGAATGTTTATCCATTTTATTTCAATTATATTCATGTTCTTCCAATTTCATGTATTTTCTTTGTTTGCTCCTTTAACTCTCAGCTTAATTAAATTTTAATTACTTTTAACTGAATACTAAATATTTATTTAAGAAATATAATTTTATTTATCTTTAAATGAGTTTTTTTTCCAATAATATTTATATAAATTTATTATTATAAGTAAATATATAAAGCAAATTCATGTTAAATAACTATTGCATCACAATCTTAAATTTTCTTATTTTTATAATTTTAAAATTTAATATCTTCAGGAAATTGATGACCACCTGCTATCATAGATGCAACCTTGATACCTCGCTCAACAAACCATGAATTCATTCATTGAAAGGTTGTCCCAACAAGAGCCTAAATGGGTAAGGATCGTGCTCCCTTCAAGACAGAATTCATGCATTCAGCCAAATTAGTTGTCATATGACCATATTGTTTACCGCCATTATAGGCTTGAGTCCACTTTTCAAGTGGTATGCAATCTATCTACGAAGCTGCCTGGCGGAATTATGCTCACAATGCAGATAACTTGGCTTGAAGTATGGGTTATTTTATTTCATAACCTGCCACATAATTGGGTACTTAAATTACAAAGATCAATAAAGTTACATAATATATATATATATATATATATACATATACATATATACATATACATATACATATATACATATACATATACATACATATACATATATATATGTATATACATATGTATATGTATATGTATGTATATGTATATGTATATGTATATGTATATGTATATGTATACATATATATATGTATATACATATGTATATGTATATACATATGTATATGTATATGTATATATATATATATATA
>Ga0099824_1007265_pt1 | contig 14782 bp, 6 predicted proteins | sample SiratrowhiteBW_FD_76837 | JGI IMG/M metagenome (GOLD analysis project Ga0099824, IMG submission 76837) | Root nodule microbial communities of legume samples collected from California, USA - Siratro white BW | ecosystem: Host-associated > Plants > Roots > Nodule | place: USA: California...
AAAAAAAAAAAAAAAAAAAAAAAAAAAAAAAAAAAAAAAAAAAAAAAAAAAAAAAAAAAAAAAACAGATACGGCATGAAAGAACAAGACCAAGACTCATGTGAGGAAACCAGAAAATTATGTGATTATTCTCAACAAGGTATATAAAGGTCGGTTTTGCTGTCTCAAAATATAAATTTTGCCTTTTAGTAACTTGCTGAAATTGTTTTTCACTGTCATTTAATCTTAAAAACTAAAGGAATAAAAATCTATGAATATTTTCATAACTTTATTTAAATTTTGAAGTTAATCATTTTTTTTTCGTTTTTTATGTGGTTCACACAAATAACACAATTTTTTTTAACAGCAAAAAATAAATGAATAAAAGGAAGCACTTCAGGAGTGCTTCTCATACACAATACCAAATCAAGAACTAAGTGCCAAAAAACTTAAACACATTTTTAGACATACTTAGACACTTACCAAAAAATACAAGAAGAGAGAAACAAATACAATCCACACAATAAACTAAACCACCCAAGAATAACATGAACAAAATACCCTAACGAAACTATAACATCTAGGCTATTGAGCAAGGTTGCATCACCCTTACCACTACAATTAGACACGAGTCTATCCACATCCACTTTCAAAGCTTTCATTTAACGGATCATAGGAATAGCGTGAACAAAGCTTGGAAAGGGGTGTGGGTAGCTGTTGTGACGGAGATCTGGAATCTTAGAAATAAAATAGTTTTTAGAGGAGGGGTAGTGGATGAGGAGGAAGTTTTTTGTCTAGCACAAATAAAAGGTTGGGAATGGTTTAATCATAAGAATACGAGAACAACTTTCTCTTATTCGGATTGGCACTTTGCTCCAGTCAAGTGCTTGGAATCTCTGCAGTAGTTTACGTGGACATGTTTTAAATTGAGAGTGTAGATAGAAGGTAGGTGTGTCTTTGTTTTGCAGGTTTATTATTTGAAAGGTAGTGGAAGCATACAAGATGAACACGACGAGGCAAGAAAGGGAGTCTAGATATTAGGCATATAAAGGATGTACAGGCGTTCAGTGAAAATAAAGAGTGTTGTGTATCTTCTCATAAGTGTGAGAAGTATACCTCGCTTTATGTATACTGTATTTCATATGTATCTCTTTTTCTGTCTATCTTGGAAGATATGCTATAGAGTTGAACCTTTGTGTGTTATAAGACGTGTCTAGAAATGATTTTAAAACTATGGTTTAGGTGTATAAGGGTTGGGCTACCCCTAAAGTGGCCCTTTTATTTTATTTAATTTATTGTTGGCAGTTAGAAAAAAAAATCCTGCAAAACCTGGCCACTCCCAAACTACCAATTACAAATCTCACCTTACAACATGAAATGCTAGGCCAGAAAAAATAAGTACATCATCGGAGATAAGTGCCACGTGAAGGTATATAAAAAGGCACCGGAGACAAATAACACATGACTAAGGATTAAACTAAAAGAAATGATTTTAAAGACATAAATGAAATCTTAAAAACTTTGAGCAACCTATCTAAATTTTTCCTAATTTAAAGAATTAAAATGATGATAAGATATAATTTTAGAAACTAAATTCACTATTTACTTTTTTAGTATGTTATAAGTTCTCCAATTATTTATTTTATAAATGAGTTTATGTTCACGCATCACACTTAGTCATCGATGGAACGATAATCATATGGCAATTGACATGGTCTCACGTAAAATTTAAATTAGTTTACTTTTTTTTATGACAATTATTTTGTACAAGAATCACACCGCGGTTGACCACATGAACAAAATTACTATTATTATTACAATTATTAAAAGAATTTTTTTATGATTAATTTTTTAGATATTCCTTCTTTTAAAACACAAAATCGTTAAATCATCTTCTTTTAAACTATATATGGATTGTCTTTAACGATGGCTACATGCGAAAAATGCCTATTGCTAGTTTTGAATTTTAAAAGAATAGTTCTTTATAAAAATTAATTAAATATATTTTTTATTTAAAAAACTGTTTTACTTATGAGAGAAAATTTCTTAATCATACATAAAGATATATTTATATCTTCTCACTTTGATAATATTTAATTAGCATTTAATTTAACAATATAAATAAAACTAGATATTGTATTAAAGATTAGTCAACATTTTATAATTATACTTAAAATAAAATTTACAACATATATTATACTAAAAAACATATAGATTAACAAATCATTAATATTGTATATACTAGAGATTGTCTATGTAAATATTTAATAAAAAAATATGAAGATCAGATAACCTATCGTTATTATACTAAACACGAAACTTGATGATATATATTGTACGATAAACATAATTTAATTTTTTTTATGTTTTAATAATGGTTATAAGAATCTCAAATCCTAGAAATGACTATTTTTTTAATGATTATAAATAATATTGAGAATATTTATATAAGCGTTTGGAAATAAAAGGATAATAAATTGGAAGTATATATAACTGTTGAAAAATAATTAATGTCTTGTAATTATAAAAAGGATAGATGAAAAGGAACATTATTTTTTTCCTCTTAAAATAGTGACAAGCATAAAGAAATACAGGCAATATATTTAGTCCTAAATGATAGAAGACTAATAAGAAAATATAACAAAAATAATAATATACAAGCTAAGCCTGCCAATACAAATATTTATTTTTTCTTATAACTAAATTTAACATTAGTTCCTTAACCCAAAATAAATAAATAGACACACTTTCACTTTTGATTAGTTATTCTTAAATTACACACTTATTAAGATTAGCCTAAACCTTAATAGCTCCAATCTACAATCTGCTTTCAATCTGGGAATTGGATCTACCAGGAAATCTTAGGCATTCCCATTCCTCATCATTCACATTGCCAAAGTATTGATCCACCATTTCTTCACTAACCAGCTCTAGTTTTGAAGGCTCCCACTGGTTACCAAATCACAAAACACCAAAATCCATAAGTTTTTTTAAGAAAATGTTTACCCTAATATATCCATAGAGCTAGAACATATAATTTACTATCTTTTACCTTGGGTTTATCACCTTTATTGAACATCTTTACTCTTGAACCCTATGCACACGTTTTTAGTAGAAAGGAGAGAGGGAATAATAGTCATATAAAATTAATCACTTCATTGTAATGCATTATTAATTTTAGGAAAGAAAAATTTCAAGAAAAAAAAAAAAACATGTCACCACACTCAGCATATAAGATGTAATGCATTATTAATATCATACCATAGAAGCTAAAAAAAAGGAAAGGAAAAGAAAAGTGATTGTGTCTAAAATGAATAAAAATAAGGCAACAACAGAATGAATGTTAAAGAATTAAAAATAAAAAAATAGAAAAAGATTTTTAATTAAATTCATCAATTCCTTATAATATAAAACTTTAATAAATTTTCATTAAATCAAAATGAGTAAGTAATACTGTTATATCTTTCGCAAAATTCATGAAAATGAATTTTCCTGTTGTAAATATTTTACCTCTTTAATATGATGGATGTTTCATAAATTTAAAATTTAATTAATATTTGTCAATGTCTTTATTTAACATCTTCGTGAAGATCAAATATTAAATAGAAATATATTTTAATAAAATTTAATGATATTTTACATCTATTAATTTTTCCTTATTACAATAAAATTATAACCTTTATTATCAATAATAATTATAAGATGGAGGCAATATTATAAGTCTTTTTATCAGCAAAACATAATATTATATACATGAAGTTTGGAGTGCACCATGTACATAAAAAATAACAACTACAATATTAATAATTAATGAAAAGGAAAATAAAAAATACATTAAAATTATCATACCGTAAGGATTAGTAAAATCTAAAGAGATACAGTAGGAAGAATTATTCAATCAAAATTATATATATTTTTTAACTTTATTTCATAAATATTTACCTCATACAAATCATTGCCAAAAGTTCTTCTTGCGAAGTGGCAGGCAATGTTATAATCTCTATAAAGACATTGATCAATGTTTTCCACCCTGCCTTTCCTGATCTGAAATGCATCAAATCATTAGTTAGTAATAGACAATTTTTAATGTGATCTTATAAAATGGACCAAAATTAAATTTTTCAAAATGGATTCCCATTAGTTAGTTACATTTGTTAATATTCGAAAGCATCATTAGTAAATTAAAAAAAAAGTAAATAATTATTTCAAAAGTACAATTAATCAATTATGGGATTAGTATAATTGTTTTTTTTTTTTGCTATACTTACTGATTTCAGAAATATTTTGAGGCTAGTAGGACACGACGTACGCATGTAGCTTAATGCATTTCTTATCCATTTTTCAGCTCCATTTTCTAATTCATGTTCCTATAAATTATGAACATATATGAGTCAAAATGATACTATATACTTATTCTTTAACATATAATGAGTACAAAATGTTCATATCTTGTTGCACAAATACTTACCAAGGATTGAATTATTTCTTCCACCGTCTCTTTGGAGAAACATTTGTTTATAGTCTCTAATCTTTTTTTTTTTTTCATGACAAGAATATTAATGTGTCAATTCTCATAAAGCACAAAATCTCGAGAGAACAACCATACATATTTTTTCCTAATTTACCTCCGAAAAGGACTGTCTTCTTTCACATTTGGTTTGTCTGTGAACTTTTCTATCAGTGCAGTGATTGTTAAAACATTGGGAGAATCAAGAACTTGTAAAGCATTTTCCAATGACTTCAATTTCTGTTAAAACAAAATCAAAAAAGATTTTTGGATTATGGTTTTCTAAAATTACATCATAAATCACAGTATAACTATTTTTATTATGGAAGCATTATAGATAAATAGAAGTTTTACCACTGAAGGCACAAAGTGAGTGCCTAAACCACATACTGCTATTTCTGCTCCACCCAAACGTGCTCCACTCAACCCTAGATATTCCACTGCATACTTCAAATTAATATCTATACAATATATATATATATATATATATATATAATTTATACTCTGCAGTCTGCACAACCCTATAACTTATTTCTATGTTAAATCACATTTTTATAGACTATGATAAAAAGAAATTGGTGTTTCTGGATCTTATCCATAACAATTAATCTTTTATCTCAAGAAATAGGTATAGGCAAAGTCTTGAGGAGTTGAATGAAATGTTAACCAGCTTACCAAAAAAGCCAGGAAGTCTAGAAAGGAAATAGCTGGCTCCCACATCGGGAAAAAGTCCTACAGATGCCTCTGGCATTGCAAATACCTACAAATAATCTATCATAGTAAATGCTTGGATACATCTCAATTGTTATATAATATTTTATTAAATAAAAATGAGTATAATTCATGAATAATAATGTGAAAATGAAATTTTTTTTTAAAAAAATATTTTCTTTTTTCATTATTCAAATTAATGAGTATTCCTAGTTAAGAAGAACAGTGCTTATCAAATCAGGAATGAACTAAACCTACTCAGTAAAATTCACATGAGTTCTACCTAATATCATGTTAAAAAAAGTTAGAAATGGGTTAATATATTCTCTGATAAAACTTATGGTTTAGTTCTCAAGCAATTGGGACATTTACATGGGCTTACTAAGCAAGAAACAACATTTAGTTGCAAATTATTTGGATGATTGAAATGAATTTTCATTCGGTGTTCTAAATCTAATTCTGGGGAGAAAAGAGAAGCATACGGCTTTTTCAGTCACAACCCTGAACCTCATGTTCATGGAAAGACCTGCTCCTCCTCCCATCACTACTCCATTGATCAGAGAGACCTGATTCCTCAACCGTTGAAACAAAACCATTCAAATGGGTGATAAAAATATGAGATTTGGAAGAATAGAGACTTAAAACTCACCATAGGTTTTTTATAGGTTGCTATCAAATGGTCCAAAGTAAGTTGCTTCTTGTAAAAGCTAGCAGCATAGGTCCAGTGTCCTGGTTAAAGATTACAAAGGGATTTAGTTTGTCTATAAGACCATTGTTTCAAAAACCAAAACCACTCATTTAATAACATTAGTTCATCATAAATTTCTTGGAGGTTTTGGACAAGTTCTACCTGCAACTGAACATGCAATAGCTGATTCTAAATCACCACCGGCACAAAAGGCTTTTCCATTACCCTAATTAACACCGAAAAAGAGATGATAAACTACTTATGGAAATCCAAACAATATATTTATTAATCTTCCTTCACTACTTTACCTTTAATATCACAAGTTTGACTGAAGGGTCATTCTCATACAACTCTAAATTCCTTTTTATTTGAACTATCTGCAAAACAGCAAAAGAATTCATATACTGCCATTCTCTTACAACAAAGACCTGTGTCTGTTTTCTTTACTTGTGTCATTGTTAACTGCAAAATGTATTTGGTGTGGCTCTGAAAAGGGCACATTGTCAGAAATCGTTTTATAAATATATATATATATATATATATATATATATAAAACTTTCATCGTTATTCACTGGCCCATCCTTGCAGCTAGCATATGAAAAAGAAAAAACTAAACAACTTGAGCTCTAAATAATGAGAACTCCACTGATCTTTTACGACTTTAAATATGATAACAATAATAATCACCAAGTAAAGTGATTTTTTTTTATATCCAAGACTTTCAAGAATTAGCTTTATGAACTTACCATTTCATGGTTAAGGCTGTTTAACTTCTGAGGTCTGTTTAGTATGACTAACTTCACACAAGAACTTCCTGAGAAAAGTACCTATAAAGAAGGTCACAATATGGGTGTATAGTCATGCAATTGAAGAAGCTATCTTGCTAAAATGATATAAATTTAATATGTTTTAACCAGTGCTGTAGTCCAGTTCTTCTTTTTCCGAAGCTAAATGCAAAAAAGTTATAATGAACTTGTTTTTCTCACAAAAGAGTTTGTTATTAGTTCTATTTTTCTTTAACTATTTGTTAGGATTAATGAATTCTAGTTTGTGTTTGATAATAAGCAAAGAATAATTTGTTTACATTTTTCCGAAAGTAACTTAATCATATATAGCTAAGCCAAGGAAGATCAATGTAATATAAATTGTTCAGGGACTTCCCTTTCTTAAAAAGAAAGAGAAGATAGAAGATAGAAGATGAAGATAAAGTTGTGTGTTGGATAATGATGGTTATTAAGATTGTTCTTGGCACAATCTAAATAAGTATGTGATGTTTTTGTCTTGCTTAGATTGGAGTATTGGAATATATATTCATTGTAAAAGAAAGTGATGTAAGAAAAGGAAGAAAAGATGTTACGGAAAATGTGGGTATCAATAATATAAAAATTAAACTTAAACGTAAACTTTAGATCATTTTACTGTGATTCTTTGTCAGGGTGATACACATTACTAAAAATAAAAGAGATTTTCAATGGAAAGAATAAAAAACCTGGTTTTGTTCCCTGTCAAAATTGAGTCTGAGAGTCATTGTGGTGCAATATTAAATCTTACAATAAGTTTTGAAAAAGGTGGCACAAAAGTTTATCTCAATAAACGGTTGTATTTATAAACCTTAGGATGTATAGGAATATAAATATTATATATTCAGCTTCAGTCCTCAAGGACAAAAGAGTTTAGAAATTGTGGTTGTTAAAAATAGAAAAGAAAAAAAAATCTAAGATAAGAAAAGAAAAAATGACATGTATTATCTGTAATTTTTGGATATCCGCAAGTAATAAAATATTTATTACTTCAATTTTATAATGCTAATTTTTTTTATTTTGTTAAATATTTTTTAATTTTAAATGTATAAAAAATTAAGAAACAATCCAACAAATAGTAAAAGTAGTGTAGTAATTAATTGTCTCTATAAAATTGAAATAAATAATAAAATTAAAGAAAATTTACAATAATAAAGAAATTTATTCAAACATAAAAGATTAAAAAATAATTAAACAAGCTACAATCTGCTCCGGGTGAAAATCAAACTCAAATCTCATATAGGTACATGTAGAATTTACTTTATCATTAAAGCAAAACAGTTTTTATTATAATAATATGATTATTAATATTTTTATTATAATAATTATTATTATTCTTATTATTATGATTTTTTATTAATAATGATAATATGAATAATAATAGTATTAATATTACCAGTAATACTATTTACACTAAAAATAATATTAATAATTATAATAATAATAATAGTACTAATACTGATATTATTAATAATATTAATCATAATAATATTAATAATATTATTAATATAATATTATATTATTATTAATAATAACAAAATTAATAAAATATTAATATTATTATTATTATTATTTATAATAATAATAATAATAATAATAACAATAATAATATTATTAATATTAATACTAATATTAATAATAGTAATAATATTATTATTAATATTAATACTAATATTAATAATAGTAATAATATTAATATATAGATTTACTCACAGATTAAATTTCTATCTAACACTTTAGTTGCAAATCTATGTATAAATATCGATGTATAATGTTAATTTTATATATGAATATGAATTTATATATTAATATGTATTTAATGTTGGCTTTACATAATAATGAGAATTTATATATAAATTTTTGTATATATAAATTTTATATATAGATTTTTACCGATACATAATTTCTGATGTAATTTACGATTTTTTTATAACAATAAATAACAAAAAAATTAAAAAAATATAAGTGTCATATTTTAAAGAAGACATTTGACAGTAACAATACAAAATACGTGGTCATGGGACATGTCACATAATAATATACTTTACAGCATGCATGTTTATGTGTAGTTGCCAAACGATAAAAACAGTTCCCAGCAATAATGCATTTGATAGGTTTTCCTTCACCCTTCTCTTCTCGTGAACTTCAAAATAATGCATTCCATACAAAACTAAATAATTGCATTTATAGTCCAAAAGTTTTCCACAATTAGTGTAACATCATCTACATAAGTAAAAATCAATGCGACTAGTTCATTTTGGTTTTTTAATCATCGAAAAGTTTGTTGAATTTATATAAATAACATTTGTGTTTTATTATATTTTATAATAATTTAGATTTATTTTAACTCTAATTTATTTTTTTAATTTTTAAAATAAAATCAACTAAAGTTTTTTATTCAATTTCTTTTTAATGTTTTTTCTTAATCTAAAGTAATTATACTTTTTAGTTTTCTCTCTTTTATTTTTTCGGCTAATGTAAAGCTGAATTATTTTTTGCAGGATGTAAACTAATTATACTTTTTTATCTTTTTCTCTTCTGTACAGTTGAATTATTTCAGCAATGATTGCTGAAAACAAGTAGAAGATGACAGAAGGAGACTAAAATTGAGCTTTCAATCGGTCTTCCAAAGGAGTGTACAACAGTAAAACCCTGATGCATTATTGGATATTCAGTATTAAATAATATTGAATCAGAGACCAAATTTAATAATAAAAATTGATTTTTGTTGTTAATTCTGATATGACTAATTGCTTTAGGATTATTATTTCATCTCGGTGTTTAATTTTAAACATTCAGAAAATGTTTAAGGAAAAAATATTATATCCTTGGCATAACTTGTGTCTTACCAAAGGAATGAGCTACGTAAATACAGCAACATAAAGGGGGACAAATATGGTGTTTAGTCACTCAAATTTTCCTACTCAATGCTTCATCCTTCATATATGCTCCAACATTGTGTTAAAGTTGATAACCTCCAAGATGCTAGCTGCTAAAAAATTGAATGTAACCTTATATTAGTCATTAAATTTATTTACTTTTTATCAACAATAAAAAATAGGTATAATATAGAGAGTATTTAGAATTTTTCAACTCTTTTACATACGTACAACTATATACAACTAATTCTGAAAAAATATATACATGCAAAAGTTGTGTACTTTTTCTCTGCTAAAGAGAGCAAGGATTTCTTCTACATTGCCTTCACTCTCACCCCTTTTATCACATTTTCCTTTTTACTATGCTTCATGGGCCTTCATTTGATATGATTTTCCCCATTCATGTCTACCCTACACCATAACTAAGATAGTTATAGACAACATAGTTTGCAGTTCTGAGGTGAGCCTATTTGTGTTTGTCTCCTATCTTACCTAATCCTACATTTCACCCTATATCATTTTCTAGTAAAAGAATTTTTAGATTTATTACCAGATAATTATTTATAAAGTAACATTATCAACAAATAATTAGATGTTCAATTTATTGATGGATAAAATTTATCCACAATTATGATAGATTTTATTGATAGATAATTAATGATCAATTTACCTACGAATTTGATTTCTCAATAAACTCTATTAGTAACTTGATCACGCAATTATCATCCGTATAATCTATCAGTGATTACCGAAGAATTTGAATCGTAATAAATTAATCGTCAATTATTCATCAATAAAATATAACAATAATAATAAAAATTAAGATAATAATAATAATAATAAATATAATAATAATAATAATTACTGCTGTTATTATAAATAATAATATTAACTAAAGTAATAATAATAATAATTAAGATAATAGTAAAAATTATAATTATTATCAATAATAATATTAATTGAGATAATAATAATAATAATATTATTATTAATGATAATAATAGATAATTATGATAATAAAAGTAATAGTAATAATTACAAGATAAAGAAAAAATGTATATAAATAAAAGATATACTGTATTTATTTTAAATGACATAAATATAATAGAACCTTTGCCTCCACTCATCATAATTGATATACAATAATTGTTGTCTACTGTAATGAAAAGAACGAACACATAAGATAAGAAACCACTGGAATGAGATAGATAAAAGGTTAAAAGAAGAAGATAACAACTCTCGTCAAAAGGAAATAATATTCATTAGTACATTAAATAAACCCCTAACGGATATGTACTTGGTACTGAAATAATCACACATGTATAATTTGTGTCAGCTTTATGTAACTAGTACATCTAAGGATAGCAACTCTACAATTTCTGCTTCTAAATCCATATATGTAGTATATGTTCAGTCAGCTTGCTCTGATTTGGGATGTCTTAATTGCTGATAGATATCTTGTAAACATGCCATCTTATGTGTGATGTGATATTTTTTTTTAATAGGGTTAGAATACCTCTTCATTATCATCCGTTAAAAATAATATAACTAGTGCATATATATTATTGTATTTAATAATTTCTGGTATCGGAATTTTCATTTTAAATAGGAAGAAGTTACGCCAAAGCAGTCAAATTTATATGTCTCTGTAAATGATTTTCTTCATATACACTATTGAAAGAAAAAAATATAAAATAAAATTAAATATTCGTAAGTTACAATTATTTTATTTTCAAATTAAAAACAAAAATGTAAATAAGTTATAGAAAAAGAAAATTTACAAACTATATAAAAAAATAATTTCAATAAAAGATTATTTGAATTTTTCTTTTTATTTTATTCTTTTAAAAGTTATTATAAAACAAATACAAAAACATAATTCTATTTAATTTCTATCGTTAGGGTTTTTTTATTTATTTTACATATCCCTTAAAGTCTATCTAACATCAGTAAAAACGGGTGTTATGATGCTCCATTTCCTGGCTTCGTGATCAATCATAGATTGAGGACGACGATATTGAACTGTAAGTAAAAATCAAAGAAAAAAAAATTGAAAAAAAAACACGCAAAACAAGAAGAAATAAATACTAAAAGAAAGAAAAATAATTTATATTTAACTCAAAAAAATTATATATAATCAATTATGAATAAAAGTATAATTATAAAATTCTATTATGAATAAAATTATATTGAATATATTAAAATTATGTTTTTATTCATAAATATTTTATTATATTTACATATAAAATTAATTAAATTAAAAATATTAATTTTAGTATAATTAATTATAATTAATATGTCAGTAAAATTTTAACAAATAGTTGAAATAATAAAATAAAACAAAATAAATTAATTAAATTTTAATATTTTATAAAGTAATTTATTTCAATATATTATTATTTCAAATAGTTTTGTTTATTATAGTTTATAATAATTTTAATTTATTTTAACTCTAATTTATATTTTTAAATTTTTTGAAATAAAATCAACTAAAGTTTTTTTATTCAAATTCTTTGTAATTGTTCTTTTTTTCTAATCTAAAATAATTATAATTTTTAATTTTTTTGTCTTTTATTTTTTCGGATAATGTAAAGCTGAATTATTTCACCAATGATTGCAGGATCTAAAATAATTGTATATACTTTTTATTCATTTCACTTCTGTAAAGTTGAAAACCGTTGAATATGATAGAAAGAGACTCATGTTGAGCTTTCAATCCCTCTTCCAAAGGAGGGTACAACAATGAAACCCTAATGCATATTGCCGGATATTCAAAATTAAATATTGAGTCAGAGAACACATTTAATAATAAAAAATGATTTTTTTTTTTTTGTTAATTCTGATATCACTAATTATTTTAGGATTTACATATATTATTTCATCTCTGTGTTTAATTTTTAGTAGGGTTTCTTTGTCAATTATAATTTTCTTTAATGATAAAAAATGAATAAAATTAAAAAGGACATTTCAGAGATATCTCAATCTTTAAACAAACGTTATAGAAATAGTATATGAGATAATCTTATAAACCTACTCAATTACAACAATACAACATATAAGTTCCAAAGCTTCTAAAAAGAATACCAAAATAATGTAATTTAACTAATAGTTTCAGTAGTTCAAACTTGTATCATCAGGAAACTTAGTTAAGTACTTCCCTACACACCAAATTATCAATTACATAGTATTTTAGGAGTGATTTCATACCAACGAGGGCTATAATGTAAAATGACAAAATTTCTTCCTCTTAAATTTTCTTCAGATATTTATATAAATTTGAACCCAATTCATTGAATAAGTTGCTCGATATATTATAAATTTCTACATTTGTTCCACTTTTAAGAAGAAAACAAAAATTGTAAACTTGAGCTCTGATGTTGTGGCGGACCATTTAGTTTGGTATTTACCGTTTTTCCCCCCTTTATTATAGAAACTCAAATTAAACATGGTAAAAATTCTCGTTAAAATTAATAATTTTCTTAATTGGTGTTCTTTGGTTAATATTATAAAATAACTCCTTTTAGAAAAATTTAGGTGAAATAATTTAATGAGTGAATTGATTATTCAGAAAATGGGTAATAAAAAAACATTATATTGCTTTGCATAACTTGTGTCCCTTTTTGTATCCTCTTCTTATTTTCACTGTCTTAGAGCAAAAATTTCATAATATAAATTAAGTTTTTTCAGCCCGTAAGTTGATTAAGAAATAGTTATCAATCATAAATGAACTAAGTAAACTAAGCTTAAATTTTATATTTCTAAAACAATTAAGTTTTAATGTTTAAATTTAGGTTGATAATATTGAAGAGAATTGCCTTTCTCCAGCAGATATAGGATAACAAACGCTTAAAAGTCAAATATTCTATAATAATTCTCAACAATAATTATAGAGATACAATGAATTGGTTAGGGAAGCGTGAATTGCGTTTCCAAGAGAGGAAATTATGGTTTGAGTGAGAAAAACAATGAGTTGTCAAATTCACTTAAAGCTAAATAGTTGAATATAATTCTCTACAACAATTTTTTTTTTTTTCAATATTACTTAGGGATTGGCTAGGAGAGTGTGGATGGAGTTTCCAATTGAGAAAATGATGGCTTGAGTGGGAGAAATAGTTGACCAATTCATGAAAATAATATTAATAGTGCAATACCAAAGCAAGGAACTACAAACACATGAACATAAAGGGGAACAAATACGGTGTTTACTGAGTCAAATTTGCCTACTCAATGCTTCATCACTCATAACATGTTTTCAATTAAGGATAATTTGAAGAAGAAAAAAAATATGAGACTAACTAGATCTTGCATAGTATTCTGATTCGTATCTATTTCCTATGAATTGTTTGGAAATTATTAAGTAAACATAGCATGGAGTGATAGGTGAAAATCTGACATAGGGACTATGAAGTGGGCATGGGAGGATAGGATGCAATGTATTTGTTTTTGTGTGTGTTGTGCAGGTTACAAGCCTCATCAACTGCAACAAAAAATGATTTTGAAGTCTAAGGGACTTTAAGAGTTACTGAGGATTCCTAACCTACATAGTAGCTAACATATCACTTCAACAACAAAGCTACACTTATTCAAGAGGGATGCAGGAAAGACTTAATGGAAATTAGAATGGATGCAATAGATCAAGGCCATATGTTAAAGAATTAATGCTTGGGCAATTGGTTTATTGTTATTATCTTGAAGTTTCATGGAAGTTTGACTGGTGTTCTCTTTGTTTGGAATTTTAAGTTATTGTGTTGTAATCTCTTGTCTTGCTTGTATTTGTTGAATCTGTTTGTAGTTTTCAATAGACAAGATTTAGTTATGTCACTTAACTTAAGGGTTTATGGTATTCATTGGAGAAAACTTACTCCCAGAAGGAGGGGTTTCTTTTCTTTTTGTACAAGGTTTGGAGCATCCCTGAAGTGCTCCCATTAATTTTAATTCTTTTTCCCTATTAAAAAAAAAAAGAACTAGCTAGATCTTGCGGAGTCAATATATCCTTTATGTAAATTGAATGAGAGTGTTGATGATATTATGTGATATTGAGACTTTATTATAGGTATTAATTATGTTGAACATTAGACGGTCCAAAGTCCCTTTAGAGGATCAAATCATTTGATAAAGTTTTGATGATAACAAAAATCAAGTATATATTTATATTTGATGACTTATATACATTGCACAGTTAACATTATTATTATTATTATTAAAGCAGAAGACACCTG
>Ga0099824_1007266_pt1 | contig 14782 bp, 17 predicted proteins | sample SiratrowhiteBW_FD_76837 | JGI IMG/M metagenome (GOLD analysis project Ga0099824, IMG submission 76837) | Root nodule microbial communities of legume samples collected from California, USA - Siratro white BW | ecosystem: Host-associated > Plants > Roots > Nodule | place: USA: California...
AATATTATTTCCGAAAATTTATCTTGGTTGGAATTAGTTCCAAAAGACACGATTTTAACACCGCATCCAAAAGAACTGGAACGTTTAATTGGAAAGTGGAATTCAGAAGCCGAGAAATTCCAAAAAACAATTGCTTTTTCAGAAAAATACAAAGTGATTGTGGTCATGAAAGGCGCGCCAACCTACATTATCAATAGAACTTCTGTCTACGAAAACACAAGCGGAAACGCCGCCCTTGCCACAGCAGGAAGCGGTGACGTTCTAACCGGAATCCTGACAAGTCTTCTAGCGCAAGGATACGAACCCAAATACGCTTCCAAAATGGGCGTCTACCTACACGGTTTAACAGCCGATTTAGCTTTACCCAAAACAGGTTATGAGTCTTTTACGGCTTCTACGATTATAAAGTATTTAGGAAAAGCTTTTTTAGAATTAGAGAATTAGTCAATTTGATAATTAGCTGTACGTTTTGTCATCCTGAGGAACGAAGGATCACACAAGAAACTCCGCACAGTAACCATAAAGTATTCGCCAATCTTTGTCGAGCTCCTAGTGCGATCCTTCGTTCCTCAGGATGACAAAAAAGCGAACATAAATCTGCTTAATCTGTAAAATCTGCGAGATTAAAAAAACTTCGTGTCTTTGTGTCTTCGTGGCAAAAACCTTAAGTTTGTAATATGAAAAATTTCGACTTAAGAACAGTAAATGTCATGCGTTATATAACGCCACTGCGCGAAGGCGGTTCTTTGCCCGCTTTAGCAGAAGCCGATGACGACTTTAAATACGTATTAAAATTCAGAGGCGCCGGACATGGCGTGAAAGCCCTAATAGCCGAATTAGTCGGCGGACAAATCGCCAAAGCTTTAAAACTGCAATTGCCGGAATTAGTTTTCGCAAACCTTGACGAAGCTTTCGGAAGAACCGAAGCGGATGAAGAAATTCAAGATTTACTGCAAGGAAGTCAAGGCTTAAACTTGGCGCTTCACTTTTTATCTGGAGCCATTACTTTTGATCCTGCTGTTACCACTGTCGATGCTAAATTGGCTTCACAAATTGTTTGGCTAGACGCATATATCACAAACGTAGATAGAACTTTCAAAAATACCAATATGCTGATTTGGCATAAAGAATTATGGCTGATTGATCATGGAGCATGTTTGTATTTCCACCATTCTTGGAATAACTGGGAACAACACGCTAAAAGTCCGTTTGCATTGATAAAAGATCACGTTTTGTTGCCTCAAGCTTCAATGTTAAAAGAAGTTGATGCTGAGTTTAAAGCGATTCTAACGCCAGAAATTTTAGAAGAAATTGTCAATACAATTCCGCTAGACTGGTTGCAATGGGAAGATGCGGATGAAACACCAGAAGGATTGCGAAACGTTTATTTGCAGTTTTTAAAGACAAGATTGGAGAATTCAGAAATATTTGTAAATCAGGCGCAAAATGCAAGATAATCACTTATACGAATATGCTGTGATTCGTGTTGTGCCAAGGGTAGAGCGCGAAGAATTCCTGAATATCGGAATCATTTTGTTTTGCAAAAAAGCCAAATTTATAAAGGTTCTTTTTCATTTAAATAAAGAAAAAATACAGGCTCTTTCTAATGATTTTGACATCGAACAATTAGAATGCAATCTGACTTCATTGGTAAAAATCGCCAATGGAGCCAAAGATGGCGGTCCAATTGCTGAATTTGAGATTCCAGAGCGTTTTCGTTGGTTAACGGCCATTAGAAGTTCTGCAATTCAAACCTCAAGACCTCATCCGGGATTAACTGAGGATTTGGAGAAAACCGTTCAGCGTTTGTTTGAGGAGTTGGTGCTTTAAAAAGGGGCAAAGGGAAAGAGGAACAAAGCGACAAAGGTTTTTTAACCGCAAAGGGCGCAAAGATTTATTTATTGAAGATTTTATAAAATCGCAAAGTTCGCAAAGCTTTATGTAAATGCTTTGCGAACTTTGCGTAATTCTTTGCGTTCTTTGCGGTTAAAGAAAAAACCACGGCCTACATCGAAATGCAATCCGTGGTTTAAAAACTAAAAATAACTTATTCTTGTGTCGTGGTTCAATTAAAAAGAACCACAAACATTACCGCCCAAAGTAGGTCCTGCATTTGCAGAAATATCAGCTTTAACAGCCGTTTTAGCCAATTTCACGATAGAATATGGCGGAGTAAAAGCCGTACCGCTTCCAGCTTGAGTTCCTGTTACATTTGTAAACACATTGTCTGTAGCCGTAACCGCAGTATAACCTGTCATTAAATCGATTGGATTTTTCACACCTTCAAAAACATTGCTTTCTACGCGAATATTTGCTTCAAATCCTGCAGCAATACACTTATTGCTTACGGTGCTGTTAAAGAAACTGTTTACAATATGCACTTGTCCAAAACGAACTCTTGGCATTCTTTCTTTACATCCTGGAGCCCACCAGCATCTTGCAAATGTGATTCTTAATTTTCCGCGGTCACCAGTTGCGCCATCGCTTGAACCAATTAAATTTGAATATCTGTGGTCATCAGATCCTCCAGAACCTCCTGCTTTTGGTGGTTTTAGATAATGGAATTTAGAATACGTAACCGAAATATAATCTGATTTGTTTTTAATGTCGAAGTTTCCGTCTACACCATCTCTAAATTCACAGTGATCTACCCAAACATTAGTACATTCATCCAAAATGGCATTATCCCAACCATCCGTGTCATAAGCGCCAGGACCTTCAAAAATCAGGTTTCTGATGATAATGTTTTTACATCTTTTGATGTTGATAATTCCAGAAGCATCTTTGGTCTGATTTGTCGAAACCAGTTTTGCTCCGCTTGCGCCATAAATCGTTTTTCCAGTCTGATCCTGAAATGACAATCTTGTAGTAACTGTGATTGTTCCTGAAACTTTAATCACTTTTACAGCAGTGTTTTCAATAGCCGATTTCAGTTGAGCATAAGTCGTAACTGTGGTTTCGGCAGCAGAACCACCGCCAGTTGTGCCTCCGTTTAGCGAAGCCCAGCCAGGAACCTCAGCGCAATTTCCGATTTTAGCTGTCGGATTGGTTGCAGAATCGTCAATCGCTGTTTCGTTTGTTGGTTGAATACTAGCTTCTGTGTTTGAAGCGATTTCTTCGGAGTTACATGCCGTAAATCCGAAAATCAATGCTGCAGCGAACATTGAAAGTTTTGATTTTAAGTTCATAATTAAGTTTGGTTATTTAAAAAGTTTAACAACGCAAAACTCAATATTATTTGTAGGAAAAAAGTTGAACAAGTTCAAACTTTCGTAAAAAAATCTATGAAATATGTTTTTTTAACAGTTCTAAATTTACAAAAATGTATTTTATGTCTATTTTTACGTAATCGATTACATTAATTTAAGCCCCTAATTAATAATGAGTTGAAAAAACAAATTTAAACCTCACAAAAAACCACAGAAACCACAAGATGTACAACCTACTACGAGCAAACATTGAGCGAAAGATTCCGCTCACAGATGAAGAATGGGATATTATTGTCTCAAAAGCAGAACTCATTAAATTGAAAAAGAATCAATTCCTACAAGTTCAGAATTCGAATAGCAGTTACGAAGGATTTATTTTGAAAGGATCGTTTAAAACCTATATTTTAAATGAAAACGGAACAGAAACCGTCATTTTCTTCTCTTTCGAAAACGAATGGATTTGCGATCTGGAAAGTTTTTACCATCAAAAGCCAACCACATACAACATCAAAGCCATAGAAGACAGCGAAATCGTAGTTATCAGTAAAATGCAAAAAGCGTATTTGTTTGCCGTAATTCCAAAACTTATTAAGTTTCATGTTTTAATGATTGAACGGGCAAATGTTGCCATTCAGCAACGGCTTTTGGATGTTTTGCATAAAACCTCAAAACAGCGTTATCTCGATTTTAAGGAGCGTTACCCGCAAAAGATACGTTCGATAAATAATAAGAATTTGTCTTCGTATTTAGGCGTTTCGCACGAGTTTCTTTCGAAGATTAAGAGAACGGTATCTTGATTTGAAGAATTAAAGGTACAGATAACAAAGTGACAAAGGTCATCTGTAGAGACGCACTGCAGTGCGTTTAACGTTGCGTAAAAAATTTCGCAATCCCGATAGCTATCGGGATTACGAGATTAAAAAAACTTCGTGTCTTCGCGCCTTAGTGGCAAAAAAAAACTTAAATACTTTTCTCTAAATAAATAAACTCCAAAGGCTCAGCAGAAACTGTAGTATGAATTTCACTCTCAGGGAAAGCCTCACGTTTACCAGTATCTACATAACCATGACGTTTGTACCAAGCCACGAGTTCCTCACGTACCGAAATAACCGTCATAATAATACTTGATAAACCAAGAGATTTTGCATGATTTTCGGCCTCGGCTAAAAGTTTTTTCCCGATTCCGCTGTTTTGAAGTTCTGGCGAAACCGTTAGCATTCCTAAGTACAATTGATGTTCTTTTTCTACCAATAAAACTGAACCAATGATTTTGTCATTCTCTGTAAATTTCAGAATCGTATTTTTTGGATCAAGAAAGATTTCGGTCATTTCCTGTTCGTCGGTTCTTTTTCCTTCTAGTAAATGCGCTTCGGTTGTCCAGCCTTTTTTAGAAGTTTCTCCTCTGTATGCTGAGTTGATTAAGATGGTTAATGTTGGAATATCTTCGATTGTTGCTTTTGTAATCATATATTTTGTAAAATGTGAAATGTAAAATTACAATTTGGGGCGTAATGAAAAACAAGATTTTAAATTTATGTAAGTAAATATTTAAATAAAATTCTAGAAATTTGTATGAAACACAAAATCAATAAAGTATGAGCAGAATACACTTGTTTGAATTTGAAGATCAACAATGGCTTCCAGAGTTTATTAGAAATTACATGACCGATTTTCTGCAGTTTCTTTCTAATAAAACTGCGATGTATAGAGGAATTGTTCCTGTAATTGAAAAAGCTTTAAAAGAAACCCAAACCAACCAAATTATAGATTTGGCTTCGGGTGGAGGAGGCGGACTGATTTGGCTCAACGCCGAATTACAAAAAAACAATCCCGATCTAAAAATTCTGCTGACGGATTATTATCCCAATATTCCTGCGTTTGAACATACACAAAAACAAGCCGATAATTTCGATTTTGTAAAAACTTCTGTTGATGCCAGAAATGTTCCCGAAAACTTAAAAGGACTTCGAACACAGTTTTTATCTTTTCATCATTTTGAACCGAAAGATGCGCAACAAATTCTGCAAAATGCAATTGATACCAATAGTTCGATTGCTATTTTTGAAGGGCAGGAGAGAAGTGTTCCAAGTATTGTGGCGATGCTACTTTCGCCGATTTCCGTTTTGCTGACAACGCCTTTTATTCGCCCGTTTAAAATTGGCAGAATCATTTTTACGTATCTAATTCCAATTGTGCCGATTTTAGTTTTGTGGGATGGTGTGGTTTCGTCTTTAAGAACGTATTCTGTAGAAGAAATGAACGAATTGATTTCTAAATTAAATAATAAAGATAATTTTAATTGGGAAGTTGGAAAAGTGAAATCTGGACCTGCGAAGATTTTGTATTTGTTGGGAACGAAGAAATAATTTTACATTAAACTGCTAGCGCGAGTGGATGTTTATTATATTTTTTCGAAATAGTGTCAAACTTTAAGATGTTAGAATTAAATAAAAAAGCATTCCGTTAGGAATGCTTGATTACTGGAAATTAAATTTGAGTTATGTTTATTCACAACTGATTTTTCGGACAATATGGTCAACAGAATAGTATCTGTTTTTATCTTTTAAGTAAATAATAAAATGATACGTTTGATTTGTATTATCATTTTTTACAATTGTATCTAATTGTTTTCTACAAGTATTTATCTTTAGTTTGGAATTGTTACCAATTGGATTCGAACTAAAAAACACCTTTTTATTATTTGCCAAAATTGTAAAACCTGATATTTCCTGTTTTTTAGTGTCTTTTCTAAAAACGATTTCATCTGTTTTTTTATCAAATTCAAAAACAAATTTTTGATGATTTTGAGAAAACGCTTGGAATCCCAATAACATAGTAATAGCAGTAATAAAATATATCTTTTTCATTTTTTTATTGACATTGTTTATTTGCTGATGCTAACCAAGAATTGTAAATGTCGATTAAGCTTGTTTTTTTGCTTGTGTTAATGCATTCCAAGATGAAGTTCCTTTTAAACCTGCCCCGCTCGCGCTCATGGGGGAGATTTGCAAATTAATCAACAATATCGATAGTGTTTGTTTTCCATTTTAAATAAGTACCATCTTTTAATTTATGAATGATATAAATAGGGTCTCTTGCAAAATTGATACTGTCTTGAAACTGATTAATTGTCATGAATTTAATGCCTTTTAATGATTTTAATTTTTCCGGTTTTTTATCAAAAACATATAATCCTACAGAAAAATCTGGCAATCTCAATTCACTAGGATTTTCTCCGCTCGTTTTTATGTTTTTTACCCTCTCATTATAAATCTTAATAGCTTTGTCTCTTTCTTTTTTAGACTCATATTCCTTTATATAAATACTAAAACGAGCGCTCATTGTATCTTTATGAATATTATATTCTCTTACTGCTTTGCTTTTTAAATCTAAAAGGAGTATCATATCATTTCGTTTTTTTGCTACTTGCGAAAATGATAAACAGAAACAATTTAGAAATAAAATAACAAGTAAAATTTTTATTGTTGACATAACACTTTATTAATCATAGATAATGTTTTTTTAAGTGCATTGAATGCATTTGTAGAGTATAACCTGCTTATTATTAAAATGAGCAGGTTATAAAATAGATTAATCATTTATAGACCTCAGCATATAATCAACTGCGTAGTATTTATTTTCTTTTTTAAAAAAAATAAAAAAACATGGTTGCTTATTAATATTATCATTTTTTATAATTTCCTCTAATTCCTGTCTTGTAGTGTTTACAAATAATTTTTCGTTTTCATCTATCCCTATAGAATAAAAAGATACTTTCTTTCCATTTAGGGCTATTTCAAAATCTGTAATTACTGTTACACCTTGAATCTTATTGTAAATTGCTTTATCAATTTTTTCATCAAATTCAAAAGAATAGATAGGTTTATTTGGATCTATTAGTCTGTTAGGAATTTCTTGTGCAAACATGTTTAAGCCTATGAATATTGTGGCTATTAGAAATACGTTTTTCATTTGTTTGTTTATTTAATTACAGTAATTAGGAGTTGCGTTTTCCCACATATCATAAGTGTTTTGAATATCCGCAATTTCATTTGCCGTCATTTTTTTCCACGCTGTTGTTCCTTGAAGACCTTGCCATGCAATAGCTTCATATTGTTTTTGCGTCAAGCTACCGTCGACCTCTCTTAAAAATGATATAATTGTCTCTCTATACTTTTCAGCCATTAATTCATGTTGTATTCCACGCTTATAATAACCATAATATTCAAGTAATTCATTTTTATTAGGTAATACAGCTAATCTTTTTATTTCTTTTTCATCTATAGCCCCATTTGTTTTTGCTAAATCTAATAATTGCCTATATATTTCAGCGTGAATTATTTCATGCATAAAACTTTTTGCAATATCTAAGAATGGTCTATTCAATTTAGTATCATTGAAAATAATTGAAATTTCTGAATGAACAGGTGATGTTGTTTGCGAATAAATTGCATCAAGCCCATCACTGCCAGCAGCCAACTTTAAATTAGCAACAGATAAGTCTCCATCAAACCTTTTCAAAAAAGTTTGAAAAGTCGGCGAGCCTCCCAATTTTGTAAATACAGAAACTAAACAAGGATTGTTCGAAAAAGAGGGATCGGTAATAATGGCATCCAATAAACCGCTAACACCAGCATAGCTTTTTCCATCACCAGTGTAATAATGTGCTATTCGCTGCAAAATTATAGCGTCTCTATCTCCCGATCCATCGCAAGGATAAGGCAAAATAGTGGTCGTTCTTGTTACAACTGTGTCCATGTATTCAACAGATAAAATTTTTCCGTTTGAGCTAACTACTCGCCAACGGGAAACACCAACAGTTTAATTTATAGTTTTACCATCGACAATCCAAACTCTTTCAGCAGGATAGAGATCACCAGAATCTTTGTTAGTTTTTACAAAAAAATAAAGATCATAAAAATTTGAATAGTAAAAATCTGGTTTTTTACTTTTATCATATTCTTTTCTTTTTACAATTTCATTATTTATCGTTTCAAGATTTGAGACCGATTTTTTTATAGAATCGAAAGATGTTTTTTTCTTTTTCCCAATATACTTAAAAGTTGTTTTCTCAACGGTAAATATGTTTTTCTTGAAGGTCATTGTTGAGCCATTAAAAAGTATGACTTTTTGTTCTTTGCTAACTTGCCCTATAACTTGTGCCGAAATTAGGGATATGAGAAATATGAATACACTTGCTTTCATTATTGACAGTTTGAATTTTGGTTATTAAAATTTGTAATAATTGATGAAATATTATTTTGCTTTTCAACAGGTAGTTTCTTCCATGCAATTGTATTTTTAAGTCCTTCCCAAGCTAAAGCCTCGTAAGTTTCATTAGCGAGCGAATTGTCAAATTGTTTTAAAGTCTGCACAATAATATCTCTATAATGTACCGCCATTGCTTCATGTTGAGCATCAGATGGATTTTGACCTGGTAAAATGTTAAACTCATATCTCATATCTCATATAGTAATCGTATAAACCTGGGTAATCATTTCTAAGTTGATTTAATTGATTTGCATTAAATTGTATTTGAGGTTGCCCTGCTACTGAAAGTAATTTTCGATACATTTCAGCATGAATCATTTCATGCATAAATGTTTTTGCAATTGACAGAGCAGGTCTTTTTAGATTATTTTCATTAAATTCTATATTTATTAAATAATTTATTGGACTTGTTGTTTCCGCGTTAACATTATTTGCTAATGTACTGCTTACAGATAGTTTTAAATTTGCCACTGAAAATTTGCTATCAAACTTTTTCAAATATGTTTGAAAAGTCGGTGACCCTCCCAGTTTTGTAAATACAGCAACTAAACACGGATTATTTGAAAACGAAGGATCAGTAATGATTACATCCAACAAACCGCTTACACCTGCATAGCTTTTTCCATCACCCGTGTAATAATGTGCTGTTCGCTGCAAAATTATAGCATCTCTATCTCCCGATCCATCACAAGGATAAGGCAAAATAGTGGTCGTTCTTGTTACAACTGTATCCATATATTCAACAGATAAAATTTTTCCGTTTGAGCTAACCACTCGCCAACGGTCTTGTGCTTGCTCTACAACTTGTGTATATGTCCCATCACACAAAGGTATTTTTTTTGTAATGCCAGATGAAACATAAAGCGAGTTTATTGTTTCAGCCAAAAAATCTAAAGCTTTGCTTTCAGAAATATTTCTGGCGTTTCCGTGATCTATTGCAATAGTACCCAGATTTTGCCCATTTAATGAAAACACATTAAAAACTCCTTTAAATTTATCCAGTTTTGTGATAGTTTTAGAGTAGGCCTCGCTGTCATTATAGCTAAAGACTTCAATAAAATAGTTTTTCAATTCTCCTTCAGACTCAATTGAGATTAATTGATAATTCATTTCAGCCTTTAAAAAACTGCTTTGGATTTTGCTGGGAAATTTCTCTTTTGCATCAAATTCTACTATTGCAATATTTTTCTTTTCTGTCTGTAGGGCATTATTCCAATTGACTTCTACATTTTTCGCAATATTTACATTGCTAAATTTCTCGAAATGTAGCTCTTCTTTTAGCGGATTTAAGCTGTCTGTTTTTCCAGCGTTATCATTCCCATCGTTTGTACAAGATAGCAATAAAAATAATAAAAAGGCACCTGTTAGGTAATTTGTAATTCGTCTCATAATTAGGTTGGTTTTTTAGTTTATTAAAATCAAATATATAAGTTTTTTATTACATTGTTTGTTTTTTAAGAAAAAATTTACGATTTTTAAAGTGTTAATTAAAATGAGTACGGGTGTTATCAGTACATACAGCAGTATTTTCTAATAAACTTTGACATTTATATTTATATAACTTCGGAAAGTTATAGACGTAAAATTTTGTGTTCTTTATGTTTGATAAATCTTCTGCTACGTGAAGTCCTGACTTCGCGCCCACACCCGCGCTATCGGAACAACTTTTATTAATAGCGGTGTTCTGTGATCGATCTTACAAAATTGTCTGCTAGTGTTAGTTATGAAGCACTTTATACAACTCATCCAACAATTCCATTTCATCAGAAGGCAAAAGCTGTATCGCGATTTCAAGAAGAAGCATAACATCAATGGCAGTTTTAGATTCTTCCTGTTGAAGCGTGTTAATACTTGTTCTTAATAGCGAAATAATGGTTTGCATTAATTCGTTGTAACACGATATGGTCATTTTGGTTTTAAAAGAGTTTCTTTTCTTTTTACTGGGTTTTAATTGTGTAAAATAGTTAACTCTGGCTGCAAATTCTAAAAAATCGGTTATTGATAATTTACTTGATTTTGTCATGGCTTATAGTTTTAATTGATGTAAAAATCTTACTTTTGTATAATTAGCGGCAAGTAAGCCAGAGATTTTGAGTTACAAAAATATTTACGTTTGTATAGCACAAATGGACTTAGTTTTTTACAAAAATCTATTTTTCCTTAAGAATTTTAAATATCTTTGATTCATGAGCACAGCAGTAAAACCAAAACATATCGGCAGAAATATTAGCCGAATTAGAGAACTAAAAGGCATGAAGCAGGAAGCTTTGGCAATGGCAATTGGCGTAACGCAACAAACGGTTTCGAATATTGAAGCGAGTGAAAATGTTGACGACGAAAAACTGAACCAAATTGCAAAAGCTCTTGACGTTTCTGTTGAAGCCATTAAAAACTTTTCGGAAGAAGCAGTTTTTAATATTATTGGAAATACTTTTCAAGATCAAAGTGCAGTTTACAATTGCAATTGTACTTTTAATCCTTTAGATAAAGTAGTTGAACTTTACGAGCGTTTGGTGCAAGCTGAAAAAGATAAAGTGGAGTATTTGGAGAAGTTATTGAATGGGAAGTAACTGTTTGAAGATATATTAAATTGTGAAGAGACCTTTGATGAGGTCTCTTTTTTGTTTTTTACTTCTTATTGCTAGCGCGAGCGTCTCGCTCGTGCCCTCTCCAATTTGTTTTTGAATTTCTTTGTGTTCACGAGCGGGACGCTCACGCTAGCGGTGGGACAATTTTTCTCTAAATCTCATCCATTGTTATAGCTAACCATCTTAAATAGGTGCCGTCTTTTAATTTATGAATGATATAAGTAGGATTTGATGTCACATAATTATTATCCCGAAACTGTTTAAGAGTACTAAATTTAATACCCTTTAATGATTTTAACTTTTCTGGTTTTTCATTATAAGCGTAAAAGACTATTGAAAAATTAGGAAGTATTACTTCACTAGGATTTTCTCCGCTTGTTTTAATATTCTTTACTTTAGTATCATAAATCTTAGTAACGCTATCACGCTCTTCTTTAGAATCATATTTTTTTAAATAAATACTAAAATGAGCATTAATTGTATCTTTATCAATTTTATAACTTTCTAATGCCTTATCATTCAAATTAAGATATATCGAATTCCGTTTGAATTCATTCTTTTCCTGAGAAAACATTATATTAATTGAAAATATAAATATCGTAGCTATTAATTTTATTGTTGACATGGTAGATTATTGTTAATAAAGTTATCATAAATTTCTTTAAGCCTTACTCTTTCTGCTTGTGGTACATTCATCCAAGCAGCGGGAAAATATGATTAGGATTTAATAATCCACATCAAGACTTTCTTATTTGCTTTCAAAAGTTTATCAATTCTTTCATGCTTTCGTCAGAAACGGCAGGGGCAATCCCAACCATCTGGCTTTCCTTCGGGTAAACTTCATTATTTGAAATTGCATCCCATGAAAGTAGAACAACCGATCGACTTTGTTATTTATGTTTTTTGTTTAGAAGAAGTCTTTCTCCACTAATTATAAATATATTTTTCACAGGTTTTCATTATTCGTCTATATAACAATTTGAAACACCGATCAATATATTGTTGGCATGCTCTTTACTTAAAAAAAATTAACAATTTCTTCTTCTACCTGTGATATAGAGCATAAAACAAAATTAGCATCATACACAATATTGTTAACGCTTTCATAATTTACAATTAATCTACAATATCCATAATGTTTGTTTTCCATTTTAAATAAGTACCATCTTTTAATTTATGAATGATGTAAATAGGATCTCTTGCAAAATTGATGCTGTCTTGAAACTGATTTATTGTCATGAATTTAATACCATCTAATGATTTTAACTTTTCTGGTTTTCTATCAAAAACGTATAATCCTACAGAAAAATCTGGTAATCTCAATTCGCTAGGATTTTCGCCGCTCGTTTTTATGTTTTTTACCCTCTCATTATAAATCTTAATAGCTTTGTCTCTTTCTTTTTTAGACTCATATTTCTTTATATAAATACTAAAACGAGCACTCATGGTATCTCTATGAATATTATATTCTCTTACTGCTTTGCTTTTTAAATCTAATAGGACTACTTGATCATTTCTTTTTTTTATTGTTTGTGAAAATGATAAATAGAAACAATTTAAAAGGAGAAAAATAAGGGTTTTTTTTATTGTTGACATGGTGAATTTGTATTTTTAAAATTGAGGTAAGTTTTTACAATTTTTAATCTTTCAGCTTGTGGCATATTTGCCCATGCAGCAGTTGGTTGAGGAGGTAATCCTGTAATATCATCTGGCTCACCTATTCCCATTAGTCCCCACCAAGCTATAGCGGTATAAACATCCTCAGATTGCGTATTATCATATTGTTTAAGAATATCCTTAATTGTATTTATCGAAAGTTGTGCCATATATTCATGCTGAGGATCAGAAATTGAGCCTCCAATAGGGATATCATAGAGATATCGTGTGTAATATTCTGCTATTTGAGGTTCGTCATTACGAATACTTTCAATAAACTCTTGAGACCAAGGGATTTCTTTTTTTGCAGAAAGCCTAAGAAGTTTTTCAAACATTTCTGCATGTAAAATTTCATGCGCAAAATTTTTAGCGATATTTAAAGGAGGGGTATTCAATTTTTCAGGATTAAACTTTATTTCAATTAAAGAATTGACAGGTTGATAAGTAACGGCACTTGCAGTAGAATGAGTAGCATCAATTCCTACACTAAGCTTTAAATCAGCCACAGAAAAATCGGCATCAAATCGTTTAAGATAGGTTTGAAAAGTCGGAGATCCTCCCAATTTTGTAAACACGGCAACTAAACAAGGATTATTTGAAAAAGAGGGATCGGTAATGATGGCATCCAATAAACCGCTTACACCTGCATAGCTTTTTCCATCACCTGTGTAATAATGTGCTACACGCTGCAATATGATAGCATCTTTATCTCCTGATCCATCGCAAGGATAAGGTAAAATAGTGGTCGTTCTTGTTACAACTGTGTCCATGTATTCAACAGATAAAATTTTTCCTCCAACGCTAACTACGCGATAACGATCTTCGCTCTGTTCTACAACTTGAGTATATGTCTTATCGCACAAAGGTATTTTTTTGGTAATTCCAGATGAAACATAAAGCGAGTTTATTGTTTCAGCCAAAAAATCTAAAGCTTTGCTTTCAGAAATATTTCGGGCATTTCCGTGATCAATTGCAATAGAACCCAAATTTTGCCCATTTAATGAAAACACATTAAAAACTCCTCTAAATTTATCTAGTTTTGTGATAGTTTTAGAATAGGTCTCGCTATCATTATAGCTAAAGATTTCAATAAAATAGTTTTTCAATTCTCCTTCTGATTCAATTGAAATTAACTGATAATTCATTTCAGCCTTTAAAAAACTGCTTTGGAGTTTACTGGGGAATTTTTCTTTCGCATCAAATTCTACTATTGCGACATCTTTCTTTTCTGTCTGGCGGGAATTGTTCCAATTAACTTCCACATTTCCAGTAATATTGGTGTTGCTAAATTTTTCAAGATGCAGTTCCTCTCTTAGCTGGTTTAAACTGTCTGTTTTTCCTATTTTATCATTCCCATCGTTTGTACAAGATAGCAATAAAAATAATAAAAAGGCACCTGTTAGATAATTTGTAATTCGGCTCATAATTAGATTGGTTTTTTAGTTTATTAAAACCAAATATATAGGTTTTTTATTACTTTATTAGTTTTTTAAGAAAAAGTTTATGTTTTTGAGAGTCTTAATAAAAATGAGTACGTGTGTTTTCAGTGCCTACGAAAGTATTTTTCTAATAAACTTTAACATTTATTTTTTTACAACTTTGAAAAAGTTATAGACGTAAAATAGGATAGATAAGAGAAATTTTCGTATTTTTAAAACGTGTGTTTTTTCTTACTATGTTTTTAAACTTGATATTGAATAATTATTTTTTAGAAGAAAATAAATCTAAAGAATGTTTTGGACAATAAGTATTGACTCAAAAATACAAAACGACTGAAATAAATCCCAATCGTTTTGTATATGATGATAAATAAATTTGCTATCCCAAGAAAGCCTTCAACTCCTCATAACTTTTAATCTTTACACTAACTTTCTCCTCATTAATAACACTCTCAATTTGAGCAGGAATAGGAAGCGTAATTCCCAAAGCAGGTTCAACCACATCTAAGAATTTAATAGGATGCGCTGTTTCTAAGAAAATACTTTTTGCGTTGGCGTGCTTTTCAAGATCTTTTTTTTAAACTAAACATCCTACACCCCCGTGAGGTTCTGCGCTGTA